>VFQN01003274.1_pt1 | contig 23528 bp, 21 predicted proteins | sample 3512371 | NCBI WGS metagenome assembly VFQN01 (sample SAMN10412370, study PRJNA504923) | tailings metagenome | isolation source: Replicate 2 from Balatoc abandoned mine | place: Philippines: Itogon, Benguet | collected 2017-08-28
TGATGGTGCTGGGGATGCGGCTCGTCCCCCACGCCCGGGCCGCCTCGCGCGCGGCACTGCTGTCGGCGCTGGTCCGCGGCTACTACGGCCCCGACTCGCGCTTCGCGCTCGACCTGGCCCGCTTCGGCGGCGCCATCACCGGCGACACCCTGGTGCTGGCCACCGATGAGGCGCCTGGGCACCGCGCCAACGCCTACGCCTTGATGGCGTACGTGCTCGCCTTCCACGCAGACGACGCGCTCGATCCCCTGCTCGAACCGGAGCAGTTCGTCGCGCTGCTCGGGACGCTGCGCGGCGGGCTGGACGATGACGACGCGCACACGCGCGCCCAGGTGATTGGTCGGCTCGTGGCCCTCGAGGACTTCGCGTCGCTGCCCGCGATCGGGGAACTGGCCCGTCGCGACCCCAGTCCGATGGTCCGGGCACGGGCCCGCGAAGCCGTGATGGCGCTCGGTCCCCGGTAGGGACGGCTCTCCCCCTCGACGTCGCTCGGGGCACGCGAGCCGTCCATCGTGCGGTGTGGCCCCGCGCCTGGCGGACGGCGGGGACCGCCGTCCCTACCGTGGTCATGGCACGCTGAGCGCGACGTCGACGTCGGCTTCGCTGACGATCGGCGCGCCGCGGGCCACGACGTCGAGGGTGACCGGCGCATCGTCGGCCGGAGGGACGGCCATGCCGGGCGGGGCGTCGACGACCACGTGGCGCAGGCCGAAGGGTGTGGCCAGGGTCGGCAGCAGCGCAGAGTCCGTGCTCCAGCGGGGGAACATCGGCGTCACGATCACGGGCCTGCGGCGTGCATTGCCTGAACGAAGCGACAGTTCGGTCTCTCGCGGCCCGAATCCGCCGACGCGCCGCCCGACCCATCGGACCTCCAGGCGCCCGAGATGCGAGTCGTGCGCGCCACGCAGCACGCGGAGCCGCAGCCCCGGACGCTCGACGACCTGACCGGGGTCGAGGTGCAGTCGAGCGGGTACCGCGTCGGTGGCGTCGAGCCGCAGGCGCCCCCGCAGCCGCACCACCTGCCCACGCCATCGCTGGTACTCGTCGATGCGCAGGCGTCCGACCGAGACCCACGGTTGGCGCTGACCGTCCAGTCCGGTAGGCGCGACGAAGACCGGCAGGCGCCGGGGGCCGTCTTCGAGCCATCCGCCGACGAGCCCGACGTTGCCCTCGACTCCCGATGGGAGGCCTTCGAGTGCGACGGGGACCGACAGCCACACGAGGCTGCCCGAGGGCGTCGCCTTGAACTCCGTCGCGTCGATCGACATCCGCACGCCCCGGAGCGCTGCCGCGACGCGCTCGCGGTGCAGTGTCGGCACGAGCACCACGGCGAGGCCGATGGTGAGGGTCACGAGGGCGATGACCCTGGTGGCGAGCCTCGCACGTGCACCGAACCACGCCAGGGCCGCGAGGGCCCACCCGGCGACCGCGACGATCGGCGCCACGGTCATCATGGCAAGGTCCACGCGCGGACGCTGCGTCCGGTACAGCAGGGCGAGCGCGGGAGCCCTCGTCACTTCGGCCACCGCGATCAGCGTTATCGCGAGTGCCAGCAGCGTCGCGATCACCGCCAGGATCATCGTCGGCACCCGCTGCGTTCGGCTGGCGGCGGCCACCGCGAGGCCGACGGCGAAGCCATCGAGGCGGACCACCTCGAAGACGACGCCCGGCCACGCCGACAGTGGCACGTCGAGCGTGAGGGCACACGCGAGCACCACGACGAGCGGCAGCACGAGCAGCAGCACCGCGACGAGCCCGAGGCGCGAAGCGGCCATGAGTGCGGGAGCGATCGGTCGTGCCTTCCAGAACGCCTCCATCGTCGTCGCACGGTCCGACTGGATCAGCGTTGCCGCGACGACGGTTCCGAGTACGAGGCGCGCGAGGAAAAGTGCGCCGCCGAGCAGGTCGCCCGTGGGTCTGAAGGGGTCGCGGGCGATCGCGGTGCCCACGAGCGGCTGCACGAGCACGAGGGCGACCCACGCCGCGATCAGCGGCGCGTGCGTGCGGAGGTCGTGGGTGACCAGGTGGCCGAGCAGGCGCAGGAACGTCATGGGCGTGCCGGGCCGGCCGATGCCGGCACGATGAAGTCGAAGGCCACGGGCACGGTCGTGGCCGGTGGTGACAGATGCGCCCGCATCTCCACGACCGCATGCGCGGGCTCGACACGGCAGGGGGCATCGACGAGGTGCCCCAGCACCACGCGGCGCGCCCAGAACGGAGGCGCCAGCGTTGGCAGCAGCCACGTGGCCATCACGCGGCCCTGTCCGTCGTTGGTGGCCACCACCGTCACCGCGCAGCCACTCGATGTGTCACGCATGACGTACGAATGCCCGTGGCGGATCGGCTCGAAGGGCGTGGTGAGGAACAGCTCCCAGCCACGCGCCGCAGGCCGCAGTCGCTCGACGCGGTGGTCGTGCTCGTCGAGCATCTCGTCGAGGAGCAGGCGGGCGTGTGGCGTGTCGAGCGTCGCCCCGGTCACCAGGGGTGACGTCGCCTCCACATCTCGTCGCTGCACGTCCACGTGCAGGGTTCCCTCGAACCGCGCACGCCGTCCGGCCAGGGCCCTGAACGTGGCCGCCGGCACCCCCGTCAGCAAGGGGGCCTGGTGGCGCAGCGCCGCACCGATGCTGGCGGCCTTGTTGGCCGGGAACTCCCCGTCTGGCGTGATGAGCACGCCCTCCTTGACGACCACACGGACGTCATCGTCCTCACGCGTGCCGCCGATCGCCGGCCGGCCGACGAGCAGCACGTCGCCGACCCCGTTCACCGGCGCAACGGCGGTGACCGAGTCCTCGGCGAAGGTGAGGGTGAGGGGCAGTGGCGTCGGCTCCGAGGCCCGCCACATCGGCAGGTACCACACGCCGAGGGAGAGGAGGGCGAGGATCAGGCAGCCGATTGCAAAGGCTGCGCGGCCCCTGGCTCCTCGCAGACTCACGGCATACAGCGCCGTACCGCCGAGGGCCCAGATGGCGGCCATGGCGGCAAGGCCCTGCTGGGGATGCACGGGTCGCAGGGCGCCGGGCGCCACGGTGCGTCGCAGTTCCAGCAGCGAGCCCTGCACCAGCCAGAACGCCGCCACGAGCGCCAGGCCGAACACGAGGAACGTCGCGATGCTGCGGGTGCGTGAGGCGACGGCGAGCGCAAAGGCCGCGAGACCGCCTTCGAACGCCACGACCTGTCCCACCGTCGACGGCCAGTGCTCCAGGGGCACCCTCAGCCACGCGGCGACGGCCAACGTCACCACGGTCGGCGCCAGCACCAGCACCGCAGCGACGAGGGCGATCTTCGCGCCTGCCATCGCCGAGATGCTGATCGGTCTCGTGCGCCAGAACGCGGCCGTGTCGATGGGACTGTCTCCCTGGACCAGGAGGGCGACGAGCACGGCGCCGAGCAGGACGCGGGCCACGGTCAGCGTGGTGGCGACGAACGCGCCAATGCCCGCGTCGAACTCCGACGACCAGGGGATCAGTGCCACGACGGGCTGTGCGACCACGACGCCCAGCCAGGTCACGACCAACCGGGCGTGCCGCCGGATGTCTTCCCGCAGGAGGTGAGGCACGAGTCCTGTCACGGGCGCGCTCCGGTGCGGGCGGCTGCGCGCCGCGCGCGCGCGTGTGCGACGAACGCTTCTCGCAGGGCGGGGCGGTTCACGTGCACCGTGGCTCCAGGGAATCGCGCCGCGAGGTCGGCCGGTGTCGCCTGCTCGTCGAAGTCCGTCACCAGACACTCGAGACCGGCGGGCGTCGCGCGGACGTCCAGGCACCCTGCCGGCAGGAGCGCGGGATCGAGCGGCGTCGCACTTGCGATGGCGAGCAGTCGGTACCGTTCCTGCAGGGCGTCGAGCGGCTCCTCGAACACGACCTGTCCGTCGTGCAGCATCGCCACGTCATCGAGCAACCGCTCGAGCACGTCGAGGTCGTGGGACGCGAGCAGCAGCGTGGTGCCTTCGTCGGTCACGAGTTCGAGCAGGCCATCGACGACCTGCTCGCGCGTGAGCGGGTCCAGGCCCTCGAGCGGTTCGTCGAGGATGAGCACGTCGGGGTGGAACGCCAGCGTGGCGACGAGCGCCGCCTTCATGCGCGTGCCGCGGGAGGCACGCGGCATGGGCGTGGATGCTGGGATGTCGAGCCTGTCGAGCAGCCGGGTGACCAGCGCGTCGTCCCACCGCGGGTAGAAGGGGCGGCAGTAGTCGAGCAGGGCCTGCAGGTCAGGCACGCCTGGCAGCGTCTGCGCCTCGGACAGGTACCCGACCCGCGTGAAGATCTGGGGCGTCAGCAGGCGCGTGTCCGAGCCGAGCAGCGTGGCTCGGCCCGTCGTCGGCGGCTCGAGGTTCACGAGCACGCGGAGCAGCGTGGACTTGCCCGCGCCGTTGGCGCCGATGAGCCCGAGGGCGCGTCCGCCGGCCACGTGCAACGACACGTCGTGGAGCGCGCGCGTGCGGCCGTAGACCTTGCCAAGGCCGGAGACGACGATCGGATCAGGCACGACGGGGACCTCGCGGGGGAGTGTCGAGGCGCTGCCATTCGGTCTCGATCAGCGCCTGGAGATCTGTGAGGGAGAGCCCGCGGCGACGCGCGTCGAGCACGAGGTCGGCGGCGAGCGGGCGCACGTGACTGGCGCTGGCCGCCCTGGGCGCCGGCGCCGGACGGGCCACGCGCGTGCCGACGCCGGGGTGCACCTCGAGCAGGCCGAGCGACGTGAGTTGCGCGACCGCCTTCTGAGCCGTGTTCGGGTTGATGCGGAGGGCCTGACTCAGCGCGCGCACCGACGGGAACTCGTCGCCCGCCTGCAGCTCGCCCGAGACGATGGCACGCGTCACCGCCGAGACGATCTGTTCGTAGACGGGAATGCCGGGAACGAGCTGGAGCCGGAACGGCAACACAACTGTACTAGTACGACTAGTACAGTTGACGTGTCAAGCAGAAATGCCGCGCTGCCGGCCCACGCTGGTAGGGACGGCTCTCCGAGCCGTCCGTCGCGTGGTGGCCCCGCGCCTGGCGGACGGCGGGGACCGCCGTCCCTACCCACGGAATGCCGCGTCGCGTGGTGTGGCCCCGCGCCTGGCGGACGGCGGGGACCGCCGTCCCTACCTGACGAATGCGGTGTCAGCGCAGGCGTATCGCCGGCAGACCGGCCTCGATCTCCGCGCGGTTCGGCTCCTGCCACGGCGGCAGCTTCAGCCTGCGGCCGAGCGACTCGAGGGGTTCGTCCACGGTGAAGCCGGGGGCCATCGTGGCCACCTCGATCAGCACGCCACCGGGTTCGCGGAAGTAGATCGACGTGAAGTACTGCCGGTCCATGACGGGCGTGACCTGCACGCCGCGGCGCTCGAGGTCGTCGCGCAGCGCACGCTGTGCGTCGCCGTCGGAGATGGCGAGCGCCACGTGATGCACCGTGCCGAGGCCGTTGACGCCCCGCGGCGCGCCGTCGTCGCGCCGCACGTCGAGTTGTCGGCCCGGCCCGCGGCCGCCCACACCGACACGCGCGATCCCCGGCGCCTCGTCGGTCACGTGGCAGCCCAGGACCTCGGCGAGGAACTCGCACGTCGGTCCGAGGTCGGGCACCTGCAGCGTCACGCCGTGCAGGCCCCTGACGGCCATGGACGCCGGCACGCCTTCTCCGGTCCACGGTTGGCGGGCATCGTCGTGCGTGCCGACGATGGCGATGGCGAGTCCTGATGGATCGCGCACCGAGAGGTGTGTCTCACCGAGGCGCGCGGACTCCTCGGCGGCGAGGCCCACGGCCGCGAAGCGGTCGCGCCACGCGGGGATCGAGGCGGCCGGCACCGAGAACGCCGTCTCGACCACCTGGCCCACGCCGATGACGCCCACGCGCACGCCGTGGCCGTGATACGGGAACGTCGTCCAGATGGTGCCTGGCGTGCCCCCCTCGTTGCCGTAGTAGAAGTGGAAGACGCGCGGGTTGTCGAAGTTGACCGTCTGCTTGACCAGGCGCAGGCCCAGGAGGTCGACGCAGAAGTCGAGGTCCGGCTGCGCCTGATCGACGGTGGCCGTGACGTGATGCAGGCCGAGGAGTGGTGGTGGCACGTGTCCCCCTCTCGGGATCAACGAGACGCGGCGCGGCCGGCGAACGCCGGGTCGTCGCCGATCGCTCGTGCCGTCGCGTAGATCGTCTGGACGATCCGCCGCAGCTTGCCGAAGTCGATACGCTCGATCTCGTCGTCGAGGCCGTGGTAGTCCTCGTGAATCCCCGTGAAGAAGAAGGCGATCGGGACGCCCCGCTTCGCGTAGTGCACGTGGTCGCTCCTGTCGTAGATTTCGCCGGGGTCCGACGGGTCGTCGAGCGAGTAGTCGAAGCGCAGCCCGTGATAGCGGGCGTTGACGCGTGCGACGAGGGCGCCGAACGCCGCCGAGTGACGCTGCGATCCGACGACGTAGACGCTGTCGCGGTCGGTGAGCGCGAGCGGGCCGTTGGTGGCAGCGGCGCCGTCGTGGCCCCGGCCGATCATGTCGACGTTCAGGTGGCCGACCACGCGATCGAGCGGCACGGTCGGGTGCTCGGTGAAGTACCGCGAGCCCCAGAGGCCCTTCTCTTCGCCGGTGTGCCAGACGAACAGGACGGAGCGCTTCGGGCGTGGTCGTGTCTTCGCGAGCGCCTCGGCAATCGCGAGCACCGCCACCGTGCCCGAGCCATCGTCGTCGGCGCCGTTGTAGATGCGGTCGCCGTCGGCGTTGGCCTCGGGCGCCAGGCCCAGGTGGTCGTAGTGGGCGCCGAGGGCGACGTACTCCTCGCGCAGCTTCGGGTCGCTGCCTTCGAGCACGGCGACCACGTTGCTCGTCTGCAGGCGCTCCTCGGCGGAGGCCACCTCGAGGCGGACGACGGTGCGGTCCGGCAGGGTGAATGGCGCGGCAGGTTCCCGGCGGACGGCGCGCTGGAAGATCTCCTGCGGCGGCACTGGCGCTCCGGTGAAGAGCGCCCCGATGGCCGGGGCACTCAAGGTGGCCGTGAGGAGGCCGGTCCCTGCTCCTTCGCCGAAGGCGTCCACCGAGAGTGACGTACGCCCTGCACGGATGTCGCGATTGGCGGTCCAGTTGGCCAGCACGCCGTAGTCGGGGAGGAACAGGACCGCCGCCGCGCCGCGCGCCCGGGCGGCGTCTTCGGTGAGCTCCCAGTCGCGGCCCTGCTCACCCTTCAGATCCGCCTGCGAGAAGCCGGCCGGCAGCCCGGTGTTGGACACCACGATGCAGCCGGTCACGTCCAGACCGCGGAACGGATCGAGGCCCCGCGACGGGATGGTGGTCCCATTGCCCACGTAGACCACGCGCCCTTCCGCGATGCCGGTCACGTCGCCAGGCAGGAAGCCGTCGCCGAAGGCCAGCGTGCGGCCGCCCACCGTGAGTGTCGTCCGCTCAGGCGCGAGCTTTCGCCGGGTGAGCGCGATGGGCTGGAAGAAGGTGCCGTCCGCACCCGCGGGCCTGAGGCCGAGGCGCCCGAGGTGCGACGCTAGGAACGCCGCCGCGATGTCGAGGCCGCGCGACGGCGCCTCACGGCCCTCGAGCAGGTCCGAGGCGATGAACGCGAGGTAGTCGCGCAACTGGGCCTCGGTGATGAGGTCGGCCCCCGGGGGAGCGCCTCGGCGGCCGTGCTCCTGGGCGCCGAGGCCCACCGGGGCAGGGACGAGGGCGACGAGAACCGCGATCAGGGCGGCCAGGAGCCGGGCGGGCAGTCGGGGCACGGTTCGCGATTGTATCGGGGCCCGACGCAGAGGCGTCGTAGACTGTGGCCGGAACGGTCCGGCTTCCCCCAATTCCGTCTCGTGCGCATCGCCGTCATCGGTTCAGGCATCTCCGGCCTCGGGGCCGCGTACGTCCTCTCGCGGGCTCACCACGTGGAGCTCTTCGAGCGTGAGGACCGCCTCGGCGGCCATGCGCACACGCACGACGTGCCGGTGCCCGGCGGCGGCACGCAGGCGCTCGACACCGGATTCCTGGTGTTCAACGAGCGGACCTACCCGAACTTCATCCGGCTCCTCGATCAATTGAAGGTCGCCTCGCACGCCACCGACATGTGCTTCGGGGTGCGGTGCCGACGCTGCGGGCTCGAGTACGCCAGCCAGTCGATCTCCTCGCTCGTCGCGCAGCGCTGGCGGGTGCTCGATCCCCGGCACATGGGCATGCTGGTGGAGATCGTCCGGTACTTCAGGCGGGCGCGGTCGTTCCTCCGGTCACTGGAGGGCTACGACGTCTCGCTCGGCGAGTTCCTCGAGCGGGAAGGCTTCTCCGCGCAGTTGCGGCGGCACTTCGTGCTGCCCATGGGCGGGGCCATCTGGTCGGCCTCGTTTGCCGACATGCTCGAGGCCCCCGCCCGGACGATCCTGCAGTTCTACGAGAACCACGGGCTGCTGGCAGCCAACGGTGCACCGCCGTGGCGGACGGTCACGGGCGGGAGCCGGACGTACGTCGAGGCCATCGCCCGCACGATCTCGGGCCCCATCCACCGCGCGACACCCGTGACGCGAATCGTTCGCCTGTCGGACGGCGTCGAAGTGCAGACGGGGCCGGGTGAGGGTCGCCGCTTCGACCGCGTGGTCCTCGCCACGCACGCCGACACGGCGCTGTTGCTGCTGGCCGATCCGTCGCCTGCGGAGACCGAGGCGCTCGGGGCGTTTCGCTACTCGGTCAACCGCACGGTCCTGCACACCGATGCCTCGGTCCTGCCGCGTACGCGGAGGGCCTGGGCCTCGTGGAACTGCGACATCCACGACTGCCACGATTCCACCGCGCCCGTGTCCATGACCTATCACCTGAACCGGCTGCAGGGGGTGCCTGGCGACACGCAGTACTGCGTCACGCTGAACGGCCGTGAGACGCCGCGCGGACCGGTGCTCGCCGTGATGGACTACACGCACCCGGTGCTCGATCGCACGGCCGTCACGGCGCAGGCCCGGGTCGAGGCGATCAACGGGCAGCGACACACCTACTTCTGCGGCGCCCACCTCCGGTTCGGGTTCCACGAAGACGGCCTCGCGTCGGCCCTGCGCGTGACCGAGCGTCTCGGGGCGCGCCTCTGATGCGGCGAGGGCCCGATACGGCCGGGGCGACCCCTCCGGCCTGGCTCTGTGCGGGGCACGTCTGGCACGCCCGCCGGGCGGTCGCGGCGCACGCGTTCCGCTACCCGACGTACATGCACCTGTTCGACCTCGACCGGCTCGCCGAGGCCGATCGCGGGAGCCGCCTGTTCGGCTACAACCGCCGTCGTCCGGTGAGCCTGTACGACGTGGACCACCTCGATGGTCGCCCGCTGCGCGCGGCAGTCGAGCAGGCGGTCGTCGCCCGAGGTCACGCCTGGCCTGGCGGGCGTGTCCTGCTGCTCACGCACTGCCGCGTTGCCGGCTACGTGTTCAATCCGGTCAGCTTCTTCTACTGCTTCGATCCCCTCGATCGGCTGGCCCTGGTCGTGGTCGAGGTCAACAACACGTTCGGCGAACGGCACGTCTACGTGCTGGCGCCCGACGGCAGCGCCGACGGCCGTTTCTCGCACAAGAAGGAGTTCCACGTCTCGCCCTTCTTCGGGCTCGACGGCACGTACCGGTTCACGTTACCGGCGCCCGGGACGCGAATCGAGGCGGCCATCGATCTCACCGTCGGGGCGGGACGGCAGTTTGCCGCGCGTCTTGTGCTCGACAGGAAGCGTCTCAGTGACCGGGCGCTCGCCGGGATGCTGGTGCGCTACCCGCTGGTGACCGTGCAGGTCATCGCGGCGATCCACTGGGAGGCGCTCCGGCTCTGGTGGAAGGGCGTGCCCTATCGCGAGAAGCCGGCATATGCGCCCGAACTGGCACGGCGCCAGACGCAGCCCTGACGCGCCCTGATGGAGCGGCGCCTGCGGGCGCCTCGGAGGACGGTACAGCGTGAGCGAACACTTCGACGGCGACAGTCCACTCGATTCATTCGATGCAGCCCTCACGGTGCCCGAGGCGGCGCCGGTTCGGGGGCGTGGGGCCGGACTCGTCGCTCGCCTGGCCAAGCGTCGGGCCCTCGCCGCCCTGCCCACCCTGGCGGCCGGTCGGCTCACCGTGCACCTGCCCGACGGCTCCGTGCACCAGGGCGGCAGCCCCTCGTCGCCCCTGCACGCCACGATGTGGATCGACGACGAGGCCTTCTTCGGCGAGTTCGCGCGCCGAGGCGACATCGGCTTCGGCGAGTCGTACATGGCCGGGCACTTCCGCACCGACAACCTCGTGAACCTGCTCGAGATCGGCCTGCGCAACGAAGCCGCCCTGCCCCAGGTCACCTGGCTGACGCGGCTGCTCAATCTGTCGCACGACATCCGGCACCGCCTGCGGCCCAACACCCGTGCCGGGAGCCGCCGCAACATCCACGCGCACTACGACCTCAGCAACGACCTGTTCGCCCTGTTCCTCGACCCCGGGATGGTCTACTCGTCGGCGTACTACGAGCGCGCCGACGACTCGCTCGAGCAGGCGCAGCAGCAGAAGTTCCGGCGGCTCGCCGAGGCGGTGGGGCTTCGCGCCGACGCGCACGTGCTCGAGATCGGGTGCGGCTGGGGGGGCTTCGCCCTGTTCGCCGCCCGCACCTACGGGTGTCGCGTCACCGGCATCACCGTGTCGCAGGAGCAGTTCGAACTCGCCACGGCCCGCGTGCAGGCCGCTGGCCTGCAGCACCTGGTCGACATCCGCCTGTGCGACTACCGCGACGTGCAGGGGCAGTTCTCGCACGTCGTCTCGATCGAGATGCTCGAGGCCGTGGGTCGTGAGCACTGGCGCACCTTCTTCGAGGTGTGCCACGCGCGGCTGGCGCCCGGCGGCGCCATCGCCATCCAGACCATCGGCATGCCCGACCATCGGTTCGAGACCTATGCGCGCCACGCCGACTGGATCCAGACCTACATCTTCCCGGGTGGCCTACTGCCCAGCATCGGCGAGATGGTGAGGGCCGCCTCGGCGACCACGCCGCTCACCCTGCGCTGGATCGACGACATCGCGCCGCACTACGCGCGTACGCTCCGCGAGTGGCGCGTGCGGTTCCTCGATCGCGTCGACGAGGTGCGCGCGCTGGGGTTCGACGACCGGTTCGTCCGGATGTGGGAGTACTACCTCGCGTCCTGCGAGGTGATGTTCGCCACGCGCCAGATCAGCACCCTGCAGCTCGTGATGGCCAGGGCTGGGGAGTAGCGGGCAACGCAGAACGTCGAACGCAGAACGCCGAAAGCAGAACGGCATAGCGCATAGCGCATGACGCATGGCGCAGAACGCAGAACGGCATGGCGCATGGCGCATAGCGCATGACGCACAGCACCAAACGCCGGGCGGGTAGGCTGCAGGCTGTAGGCTATAGGCTGCCCTACGCCGGCATCACGACGTCGACCACGAGGGGGATGTGGTCGCTGGCCATGAGCGTGAGCTTGTTGCGCGGGAACGACACCTTCTCCACCTCGAGCCCGCCTGCGATGTAGATGTGATCCAGGTGGAACAGCGGCAGCACGCCCGGGTAGGTGCGCCGCCGCCAGAGGTGGGTGCTGATGTCCACGCCCTCGAGCATCTCGCCCAGCGTCTTCGACGTGAGTCCCTTCACCCACTCGTTGAGGTCGCCGAGCAGCACCTTCGGGCCTCGCACGTGGGGGTCGGCCACGAAATCCGCCAGCCGCGGCGCCTGCTTGCGGCGCTCGAGCACCGCCGTGCCCAGGTGCACGTTGAACAGGTGCAGCACGTGCCCGTGCACGTCGAGGTCCACGCGCATCGCGCCGCGGGGCTCGCGCTTGGCGCACGACAGGTTGCACGGCTGCATGTGTGCGATGGGGAAGTGACTGAGGACCACGTTGCCGTAGGCCTTGCCCCGTAACAGGCGCACCGAGTCCATCACCCACCCCATGCCGAGGCGCGCGCCCAGCGCAGCGGCCTGCCCGTCCTCTTCGGGGCCGCCTCCCACCACTTCCTGCAGGGCGATCACGTCGGCCTGCAGGCTCGCCAGCACCTCCGCGATGCGATCGACGCGCGTCCGTCCGTCGAGGCCGCGGCACTTGTGGATGTTGTAGGTCGCCAGCCGCAGGCGGCGGGACGCGGGAGCGCGGGTGTGACCGTGGTGTGTCATGATCCCCCGACGCGCGGGGTGCTTCCAGCCTACGCCAATCCTGCGCGCCCAGGGGGAACCGATGAGCCGTCTCGCCTCCGAACTCACCGTCCAGTGCCCGTGCTGCCGCGCTGAGCTCGTGGTCGACGTGAACCTGAAGCGCGTCGTGTCGCACAAGGACGCCCGCACCGGGCCCGTGCGCGAGATCGACGATGCCCACCGGCTGCTCGCCGAGGAGGCCGCCGCCCGCGAGCGCCTGTTCGAACAGTCGTTCCAGGCCGAGAAGAACCGCGGCGACGACCTCGAACGGCGGTTCCGCGAGGCGCTGGAACAGGCCCGCAAGGAGCCGATCACCCGACCCGAGCGCGCCTTCGACCTCGATTGACGTGCCCTGGTAGGGACGGCCGTCCCGGCCGTCCGCCAGGCCCGCGCCCGACGGCCGGCTGGGACAGCCGGCCCTACCGATGCACAGCCGGGCCTACCGATGCACAGCCGGGCCTACCGATGCACAGCCGGCCCTACCGGCGGCGCAGGCGCCGGGCGAGGCGCACCGACGGGGCGAACACCTGCGGGAGTGGGTGCCAGCGCTGCTGGCCGCCGTAGTAGAGCGGCTTGAACCCCGGATGAGCCGCCATGAAGGCGTGATACCGCCGGCGCAGCGCGTCGATGCGGGCATCCGACGACCGGATGGGCCGGTGCGGCAGGTCGATCAGCACCTGTTCCACATGCCACAGGTTGCGCGTCGAGCAGCGCCAGTCGTAAGGATCCAGCGTGCGCAGGTCGAGCACGCCGTATCCGGTGATGCGCCCCGAATGGTCGACGTACGGCTCGATGTAGCTGCAGGCCAGCGCCCGCAGCGTGCGGAAGACCGGCCGCCGGCCGTGCAGGCCGGGGTCGCGCGACCGGGCGACGCTGCCCCAGCCGCCAGCCGTCCGGTAGACGAAGATCACGTGGTCGAGCTTGTCCTCGGACTCGAGGCTCATCACGAGCGGCGGCCAGCCGTGCGTCTCGAGGATGGTCGCGGCGCTCATCGCCGCTTCCATGCAGTGGGCCATGCCGGTGGCGACGACCGACCGGAACGACCGCTGGGTCTCGCCATCGGGCTCGGTGTTGTAGGGCAGGGCGTTCAGCCACCGCTGCACCTGCAGGGGTGTGCGGAGGCGGGCGATGAGGCGCCGCTCGCGCGGCGTGAACCGGCAGCGCGGCATCAGCGAGACAGGAACGGCAGATGATTCACGTCGGTACCTCCGGCTACAACTACCCCGAGTGGAAGGGCCGATTCTACCCGGAGAAGATCGCGGCCTCCGCGATGCTGCCCTACTACGCCGGCGTCTTCGACACGGTCGAAATCAACTACACCTTCTATCGCATGCCCACGCCGGCCGTGGTGGAGGGCTGGGCCGCGCAGGTGCCCGAGGCCTTCACGTTCACGCTCAAGGCGCCCAAGCGCATCACGCACGACCGGCGCCTGCAGGACGTCGCCGATCCGCTGCGGGCCTTCTGCACCGCTGCCGGCGCGCTCGGTCCGCGCCTCGGCTGCGTGCTCGTGCAGCTCGGCCCCACGTTCAAGTGCGACGTTGCGCGCCTGCAGGCGTTCATCGACGAACTGCCGCCCGCGCTGCGCGTGGCCTTCGAATTCCGGCACACCTCGTGGTGGACCGACGAGGTCTACGACCGGCTCCGCGCGCGTAACCTGGCCCTGTGCGTGGCCGACAGCCCCGAACGCCACACGCCGCTCGTGCGCACGGCCGACTACGGCTACCTCCGCCTGCGCGACGAGGGGTACTCCGAGGACGACCTGGCCCGATGGGCCGACATCGTCGGCCAGCAGCAGGAGGCGTGGCGCGAGACCTTCGTCTACTTCAAGCACGAGGACGAGGGGAAGGGGCCCGAGTTCGCCGCGCTGTTCAGGGACAAGCTACAGAGGTAGGGCCGCGAGTCCCCACGCGCGGCCGTCATCGACCACGGCGCGGTGGGACACTGCGCCCTACCTCTGTCGGCGCGGTGAGGACGCCGCGTCCTACCTCTGCGACGTGTGGTGCCGCGCCCACTCGACGATCGCGTGCTCGGCCCAGTAGCCGTCGTGCGCGGGGTCGGGCTCGCTCACGAACGCGCAGTGTCCGCCGTCGTCGGTGATCACGACGCGCACGTGCGGGTTGCCGGCGACCTCGGGCCGCGCGAACTGCTCGGGCGGCACGAACGGGTCGTTGGCGGCCGTGAGGATGAGCGTGGGGACGCGGACCCTGTCGATCACACGCAGGCTCGACGCCTCGTGGTAGTAGCGCGCCGCGTGCCCGAAGCCGCTCATCGGCGCCGTGTACGTGTCGTCAAAGGACCGCACCGTCCACACGCCCGCGAGACGCCGGGGGTCGTAGAGATCGGGGAAGAGCGTGGCCTTGCGGCGCAGGCGCGCACGCAGGTTGCGCATGAAGTTGAACTGATAGAGCAGGTTGGACCGGCGCTCGAGCGCGTCCACGCACAGGGCCAGATCCATCGTCGGCGAGACGGCGCACACGGCCTTGAGCTGCACTGGCGCGTCGGCGCCGAGGTCGCCGGCGAGCTTCAGGGTCAGGTTGCCCCCGAGCGAGTAGCCCGCCACGACCACCGCCGGCACCTCGTGCTCGTCGATCATGGTGCGGAGCACGAACCACGGATCGTGCGTGAGCCCCGAGTGGTACAGGCCGCGCGACAGCGCCTCGGTGCCGCCGCAGTTGCGCTGGTTCAGGCGCACGACGCTGAAGCCGGCCGCCCACGCCTTGTCGGCGATGCCGCGCATGTAGTGTGCCAGGCTCGATCCCTCGAGGCCGTGCAGGAGCAGCAGCGCCGGCGCCCGTCGGCGATCGGGCTGCCAGTTGCAGTGCGCGAGCACGCGCGCGTCGTCTGCCGTGTCGAAGTAGCAGGCCTCGGGTTCGGGCAGGCGTGGCAGGTGTCGCCGGCGGGCCCAGGCATACACCGTCATGCGATGGCCGCCGCGCCACCGGCGCGCCGGGACGTACGGGGCGAACGGCAGGGTCACGCCGGGCGAACGGGGAACCCGTGCGTGTAGTCGGCCCGGAACGCCGCCAGGCGGGCTTCGTCGAAGGCGCCGAGCAGGTTCTGGAATCGTCGTCGGGTGATGTGCTGGTGCATCACGGTGTAATTGTCGCCGGGTTCGTGCAGATCCAGGTACCCGGCGCCGTCGAGCGCCAGCAGCACGGGGAAGGTCGCCCGCATCTGGTCGAAGAAATCGGGAATCGACGTCCGCTGGAACGCGTTCAGGCACCAGTGGTTGACTTCGAGCACGACCACCGGTCGATGGGCGTCGAGGGTGCGCGCGGCTCCCCGCAGGACGTGCCCCTCGAACCCCTCCACGTCGATCTTGACGACGTCGATGCGACCGGGTTGCTCGGCCTCGACGACGTCGTCGAGGCGGTGGATCGCGACCGATTCGGTGCGGAGGTCCGCGCTGGCCGTCACACCGGTCGAGACGAAGCCGCCCGAGCGGTTCGTCGGCGAGAACGTGAGCGGGGCCTGACCGGCCTGGTCCCCGAGGCCGGCGTTGAAGAGCGAGACGTTGGCGCACCCGGCGCGCTCCACGTTGGCGCGGAGGAAGCCGAAGGTGCTCGGCGACGGCTCGAACGACAGGACGCGCCGCGCCAGGCCGCTGAAGAGGAGGGTGGTACACCCGATGTTGGCGCCCACGTCGAGGACGACGTCGGCGCCGGTGGCCAGCGTCCGGAACAGCGCGACCGTGTCGGGTTCGAAGCCGTCCTTCAGGCTGTCGAGGTACCTGTCGTCCGACTCGAGGACGAACGACCTGCCGCCGATGTCGACGGCGAGTTGCCGACTCGCCGGTTGGTGGATGCTCATCCTCGAACCCCGTCCTGCGCGAGACGCCCCGCTGCGACAGCGGTGCGCCGGGCGTCGTGCCCGCAGCCGGGCGCCACTGCAGCGCCAATCGGCATCTCCGTGAGCCTTCGTGAACTCCGGGCTGGTCCTTACGGCCGGCCACCCTGTGGCAAGCCGTAGATGCGAAACCGGCCCTCCCGATGCAGTTCCGGCAGCGGGAAGTCGCGGTCGGCCACCAACACGTCGAGGTCGAAGCGGCGCGCCAGCGATGTGGCGCGCGTCGCGTCGAGCGACGCGAAGTCGCCGATGGCCTCGAGCCGCGTCTGCACCCGCCTGGCCACGTCGCGATCGTACAGGGACACGGCCGCGTCCTTCACGCCTTCGACCAGCACGTCGCGCCGGGCCGTGACGCGCACGCTGTGCCCGTACTTCCAGTCGTGATCGGGATCGGCGAGCACGTGGGTGTCCTTGGGCGTGCGCGCTGCCAGCCATCGCCCGACTCTCACCCAGTCGGAATCCTCGAGTCCGGCCTGCACGAACGCGCGCTCCGGATGCTCCACCCGGGTGACGTACAGGCCGCGCGCGAGCGAGGCCGCCAGCAGGACGCCGGCGACCACGACTGGCCGCCAGCGGCGGTCGCCCGTGCTGCCGGCCTGCCCGACGCCTGCGGCCTTCGAGACGCGTGCCCCGCCTTCGGCGAGTGTCCAGGTCGCGTAGATCACCGCGAACAGGTCGGTCAGCCAGAACACCCGCGACGTCTGGAGTTGCACCGCGAGGGCCACGCGCGCGGCGATGAACGGGAGCGAGGCGAGGAACACACCCGTGATCGTCACCACACCGGCCACCAGGCCGGCCTCCCAGCCACGGGCCACGCCGGTCCGTCGGCGCCACAGCCACACGCCGCCGACGACGAGCGGCAGGACCAGGTTCGCGAGCCACGCTTCGGGCTGCCACGCGGTCGGAAACACGTAGTCCTTCGAGGCGAACGGGCGTGTCCAGGCCTCGTCCATCACGCGCAACCGACCGGCGAGCAGCGGCGAGGCGGCCAGTGCGAGTCCGGTGAGGGCCAGGCCGGTTCCGGCGAGGGCGACCAGCCACACGCGACGCCTGTACAGGAGCACGCACGCCGCCCCGGCCATCCACAGCAGCCACCAGAGACCCGTCGTCGGGTGCAGCACGGTCGCGATCGCAGCCAGCGCCCACGCGCGTCCCCATCGCCCGTCGGCCATGTAGACCGCGCCCCAGGCGCCAGCCGCGAAGGCGAGCCCCCGCGGATGGAAGTAGCCCTCGAAGGTGTTGGCGCCCGTCTCCGTGATGCGGTGTCGCAGCGTGATCGCGAGACAGCAGGCCGCGCCGGTCCATGCACCGGCGCCGAGCCGGTCGGCGAGTCGCCAGGCAGCCCCGAAGAGCAGCGACAGCGCGAGCACGTGGCCGGCCAGCATCAGCGGTTCGAGAGGGATGCCGACGTGGGTCCACACCCACGCGGTCAGTTCGTCGCTCACCATGAGCCGACCCTGCGCGTCGAGGAGTGCCGCATCGCGCGGATAAAGCGAGGAATCGGCCGCACGCAGGATCGACGGGATGTAGAACGCCTGGTCCGACACGCCGAAGCGGTATCCGGCGGCATTGGCGATGGCCAGCGCGACCAGCAGGGCGCCGGCGCCGACCACGCGGGCGAGCCGACGGGGATTGCGAGTCATTTCGCCAGGTCCGGGGGCAGCAGGCGCAGGTCGGCCGTGTCGCCGTAGAGCGGAGGCACGGGCGCGCCGCGCAGCCGGAGGTAGACGCTCAACTGCCCGCGATGGTGCACCACGTGGCGGATGACGTACCGGGCGATGGCCTCGCCACGCGTCATGGTCGAGACCACCAGGCCGTCGCGGAGCAGCGACCAGGAGGCGCGCAGCGCGGCCTCGTCGATCGACGCGAGCACGTCGCGTCCCTTCGCGATCGCGGCGTCGAATCGCGTCAGGATGTCCTCACGCGAGGCCGGCACATCGGGCCCCGGGCCCCCCACGCCCATGTCGTACCCGGTGTCGCGCGCGAAGGCCGGCATCCATCCCGGTATCGACGCCACGTGCATGGCCAGGCGGCCAATCGAGTACGACGCCGGGTGCGGCTTCCACGTCAGCCCGTCGGCCGGCACCGCTTCCAGCACCGCGCGAGACACGGGCGCCTCCGCCTCGAACTGCTCGACAAGGAAGGCCTTCACCAACACCCCATCTTCAGACATCGCCACCCTGCGCCCGCACCCTCCCCAATCCCCGCTCCCCTGTACCCGGCCCCGGGTACCCGGCCCCCGGTCCGGCCCCCGGTCCCCGGTACCCGGTACCCGGTACCCGGTCCCTTCATTGTGCCGTCCCCGGCAAGCTGATCCAGCAACCGAGCGGGCGCCGGTCGCGGCTGCCGGGCTCCACCTCGGCCGGCACGAAGCTGGACGACGTCCCCACGCGCACCTGGCGGGCGACCTGTCCCGACGGATCGCTGGCGCCACCAGAGGCTGGCAGGGTCGCGTCGCGGGTCTCTCCAGGACCGAGGCGCACGGTGGTGCCGCCGCCGTCCCATGCCAGCGTCACGTCCACCGGCTTGGCCCCGGCCCGGAGCCGCAGGACCTGTGGCCCCGGTGGTCCCACGAGCGTCAGCGTCGCCGTGGACAGCCCGCGCACCCACAGGCCGTCGGGCTCGGGCCATGCGTCCTCCCCGTGCACCAGCACGGCGACGTCACCGTAGCGTGCGCTGCCGAGCACCGCCGGCGTCCGTGGGCGTCGGCTCGCATCCACGACCTGCTGCGGCGTCACCCGGAGCCGGGGCGACGCCGCGACGATGGGCGCCGAGGCCTTGAAGCCGACGAACCCCACGTCCACGGGCAGCGAGAACGCACGGCCCCACGACCCGGGCGAGGCCATCGTGACCGGCCAGGTGTGGAGGGGCGGGCTCGTGCGTCCGGCATGCACCGCCAGCGCGCCGTCGATCGGGACGACCGACGCGGGCAGGAGCAGGTCCACGGCGTACGTGCCCGCCGGCAGGGAGAGGCGCCGGCCGAACAACTGCGTCGCGCGGTCCTCGCGCCGGTCGCCCGCCTCGTGCACGAGGATCGGGAACAGGCCCGGCACGCCGTCGGCGCCGACAGGCGTCAGGGGATCGTAACGAATGGCGATCGGTCGCCAGGCCGCGTCGAACTCGTCCAGCATCCGCACGCGGGGGCGCTCCTCGAGCGCCGGCGGCATCGTGCTCGGCGCGAGGGTGGCGCCCGCGATGGTCGAGGCGCCGGCCGCGACCGTCACCACGGCAACCCAGGCCATCAGGTGGCGGACGCCGTCGTCGGCGACGTCGCGCACCTTCGACACCAGGCCGAGGAGGTGTCCTGCCACCCAGGCGAGTCCAGCCCACAGCATCGTCGCGACGGCCGCGTGGAGCGGCGTCTGACGGAGGAACGTCGGCAGGGTCGTCCACACGGGCGTCGAGGGCACGAGGTATTCGAGCACCTGCGACGCGCCGTCGCGGCCTGCCACCAGGAGCAGGCCTCCCTGCGCGGTGGCGAGCAGGATTGTGACCGCCACGCCCCCGCACAACAGCACGCGCTGCGCCGCGCGTCGCAGCGGTTGCGTCGCGCAGGCGGTCCAGTGGGCGGCTACGGGAAGCACCAGCAGCGGCAGCGCCGAGACCAGCGGCCGTCCGACGATGGCGCTGCCGCCCCACCAGATGTGGAACGCACCGACCACGCCCAGCAGCCCGGCGAAGACCGAGGCAATCTCGATGGCGAGGCGGCGACGTCCACCGCGCTGTCGCCAGAGTGCATACAGCCCCGGCGCCACCATCAGCAGCGCCGGCGCGAAGACGACGATCCCGTACTCCTGATCGAAGAGCAGGCCGGGTCCGCCGGCCGGCAGGTACTCGAGCCGCGTTTCGCGTTGCGAGCCATACGGGGCGGCGGGTGACCACGTGCCCCAGATCGCCTTGAAGAAGAGGAACCAGAGCGCCAGGCTCACCACGTTGGGGAGGGTGGCGGCCAGCGTCCGCGCAAAGGCCCGTCCGCGGGCGACGCGGTCGGTGGGCCACGGCAGCCAGGCGCGCAGCAGCGTGACCAGGCCGAGCACCGCGGCCATCACGAGGTACTTCGTGCTGAACCAGGGCAGGCAGCCGATGGCGAGCCCCGCGGCCCACCAGCGCCAGATCGGCACGTCCAGCGGGCGACGATGGGCGTCGCGTTCGGCATGCCAGCCCGAGGTCCACGCGAACGCGAGGGCCACCGCGCAGGCTGCAGGCACCTCAGGATAGACGGCGAACGTGTTGAAGATCCACGGCGGTCCGAGCGCGAGCACGGCCCACCCGAACGTCGCTGCCGACGCCGACCCGGTGACGGCCCATGCCAGACGCCAGGCCGAGGTCATCGCCACGGCGGCGAGCACCAGCAGCGCCCACACGACCAGGTCGTAGCCACCGAGGGCATAGACCGGCGTCATGAGCACCGGCATGCCAATCGGGTGAATCGAGTAGATCTGCCGATCGACGCCGCGGGTGAGGTAGTGCGGCGTGAGCGGCCGGTGGAAGTACTCCTCGTAGTCGCCGCGGGTGTGGTTGTTCTCGATGCGGAGATCGCCATCGCGCCAGAGGCTCTGGGCGATCACGAGGTAGTGGGGCTCGTCGCCACCCGGAAAGAGCGGCGTGCGCGTGAAGCGTTCGGCGAGGACCGCCGACGAAGCCAGGCTCGCGAGCAGGATCGCCGTCGTCCAGCGCCGGCGGCGTGCGAGCGCTTCGCCTGCCGTCATCGCAGGTCGGACGACGCCGGTGACCGGCACGCGGCGGCGCCAGAGGATCGTCAGCGTCCAGATGGCCAGGCCGACGAGCACGCCCCACGCCATGCGTGCGCCCGGCCCGGCGAGCACGAGCAGCAGCGGCGCCGTGTCGGGCAGCCAGGGCAGGTAGGGCAGGGCCATCGCCGCCCCGCCGGCCAGCACGATCAGGGGCGCGTGCGCCTGAGCGCCGAAGCCGACGCGCCGGAGGGTGTGATGGATGACCAGAAAGAGAACGGCGCCGACCAGCAGGCAGAGGGCCAGGGTGCTCCACGACGGGAGCATCGCCACCCGGATTGGCCCGTCGGGTCCGGGCATCCGATCGATCGACCCCCAGGTGGCCCACAGGCCCAGACCGGCCGCCGCACCGGAGGCGGCGGCCGTCAGGGATCGGTGACTCATTTCGGCGAGAAGTCTACCGTGGGCACCTCACGAGCGGATGCCGGCGCCTCGAAGTACTTCCATTCCTCGAACCCGAAGATGTTCGCGGTGATGTTCGAGGGGAATCGCCGCCGGAGCGCGTTGTAGGCCTGCACGCGCTCGTTGTAGCGACCCCGCGCGACGGCGATCCGGTTCTCGGTGCCCGACAGCTCGTCCATCAGGCGCATGAAGTTCTCGTTGGATTTCAGCTGCGGGTAGTTCTCGACCACGACGAGCAGACGCGCGAGCGCCGAGCTCTGCTCGTTGGCGGCGTCGATGGTCTCGGCCGGCGTGCGCGCGCCCGCGAGCTTCTCGCGCGAGGCGGCGATGCGGTCGAGGATCGCCTTCTCCTGCGCGGCAAACCCCTTCACGGTGCTCACCAGGTTCGGGATGAGGTCGTTGCGCCGCTGCAGCTGGTTCTCCACCTCGGACCACGAGCCCTTGATGGCTTCCTGCTGGCCGGTGAAGGTGTTGTACGAGCAACCCGACAGCGAAAGGGCCGCGACGAGCAGCAGAATCGGCTGCCAGCGTGAAGGTCTTCTCATGGTGCGTCTCTCCTGTGTCCTGAGCCGTGAGCCCTGAGCCCTGAGCCTCGAGCCTGTTACCATCGCGCGCCGCCTCCGCCGCCTCCGCTCATCCCGCCGCCGAAGCCGCCGAAGCCGCCGCCGAAACTCCCGCCGCCGAAACTGCCCCCGCCGAAACCGCCGGTGGTCATGCCCGTGCCCCACCCGCTCCACGCAGGACCCCACATCGAGCCCGCGCGACCCCGCCGCCCCCGAACGCCCGGCCCCCCGCCCCCGGCGCCCCGGCTCGAGAGCCAGAGAAAGAGCAGGAACAGCAGGATGATGAGCCACAGCGGGATCCCGACGGACTGCCGCGGTGCCACTCGGGGCGGTGGCGGCAGGTCGGCCAGCGTGACGTTGCGCTCCTGCGCGATGCGCCTGGCGATCTCCGTGACACCCGCCACCAGGCCCTCGCCGTAGCGGCCTTCCCGGAACAGCGGCGCCATCACCTGCCGGCTCATCTGGCCCGAGAAGCCGTCGGTGATCGCGCCCTCGAGACCGTAGCCCACCTCGACCCACACGGCGCGGTCCTGCGGCACGAGCAGCACCAGGACGCCGGTGTCCTTCTCCCGGTCGCCGATCCCGCGGCCGTTGTTCTCGAACCACTTCACCGCCAGCTCGCGTTCGTCGGCAAACGGGGCGATGGACTGCCGTGTCGCGACGACGATGGCGTCGCCGGTGGCGGCGTCCAGGCGACGACTCAGGTCCTCGAGCTTCGCGCGGCTGGCCGGGTCGATGACGTTGGCGAAGTCGTTGACCGGTTGCGTCAGGGTCGGCAGGGTCTCCTGGCCCCGCGCCGCACCGGCCACGAGGAACGCCAGGAGCGCGAGTGTCGCCACCCTCACGCGGACGTCTCCTTCGATTGCCAGCCGTCCACCACGGCGACGACCTGCTGTACCAGATCGAGGTAAGGCGGGTACAGGTGCGTAGCGTCGGCAGGATCGAGGGTCTGGTCCTCCTCGAGCGCGAGCATGCGAGCCACGAGCGCTTCGTCCACGCCTGCGACGCGCGCCACGTGCGCCGCCAGCGCGTGTGGCGGACACTGGGCCGGCGCCCCGGTGACCCTCGCGAAGATCTGCACGAACGACGCGAACGGTCCGGCCGACGCGAGGATGAGATCGGCGACCTCGCGCGGACGCTGGCCTGCCAGCAGGAAGCCTTCGCGCAGATGGATGGCGTGCGACCGGATGCGCACCTCGCAGGCGCGGCGCATGTCCTCGGGCGCCACGGCCACGCCGGCAAACGGGTCGGCGCCCCGGACCACGATGTGGTGCGCGAGGATGTCGCCGTACTCGAGCGGGAAGACGTCGAGGCTGCGGCGGAACTCGCGGTCGGGCAGCAGCAGCGGCATGTCGAGGCCGCGGGCCTGCCACGCCGCGGCCTTGTCGGCCGCCGACGCGAGGTCGGCGTAGTCGAGCCGCTCCACGAGCGCGAGCGTCTGCACGAGCGCCTTGACGGCCCGCGGATGCGGCCGCGCGTGGGCGCCATGGATGAGCACGGCAATCAATCGTGTGCCGAAGATGCCCGCGAGATCGTCGGCCAGCACGCCAGCCGCCTGAATCGCTGTCATGGGCATGATTGTAGTCGCAGGCTGAAGGGCGACAGACCACAGACTACAGGCTGCACGCTACGGGCTACGGGCTACGGGTTCAACGCACGAAGCGGTAGTGCGAGACCATCCACTCGTTGCCGTCGTGGCAGGCGAAGAGCTCCGCGCACGCCATGAAGAAGATGCGCCAGCGCGTCCACCAGCGCGTGACCTCGGCTGGGCCGTACGTGTCGGCGAAGATCTGGCGCACGCGCGGCGCCGCGGCGTCCATCCGGGCCAGCCACGCCTCGCAGGTGCGGGCGTAGTGCGTCCCGGAGACCCGCCAGTG
>VFQN01003275.1_pt1 | contig 23519 bp, 35 predicted proteins | sample 3512371 | NCBI WGS metagenome assembly VFQN01 (sample SAMN10412370, study PRJNA504923) | tailings metagenome | isolation source: Replicate 2 from Balatoc abandoned mine | place: Philippines: Itogon, Benguet | collected 2017-08-28
GGGGGGGGAGGGGGGGGTTGGCGGGGGGGCGGGGCAGTGAGGGCAACAGGTGTTGCCGGGGGGGGGGGGGGGGGGGGGGGCAGGCGTCAGAATGGGGCCGGGTGCAAACCGCGTCATGGCTAGGGGTCTGGCAGGGCCACAGGGGCGGCCCCATAGCACAGGCCGGAAGCAGCCCCCACGACCACCGCCCCTATCCACCTAGCTGCTACCACCACCGGAAGAGCCCAGGCTTCACACGCCTGCGATAGACCCTCACCAGCAGCGACTGCTCACCTCGTTATGCCGTAAGCCCCTCCCCCACCACCACAAACAGTACCAGCACCACCACCAGCAGCACCACGACCATAACACCACTGAGCTATGCCGCAGCCAGTAACCGCTGTCCTCCTCCTAACCCCCTCTTCCCTCCGCCTCACCAGCAGCGCCCCCGTTGCGTTGGCCTGCCACAGCACGTAGTCCAGCGCCGCCTGCCCCAGCGGCACCAGCTGCCCGAAGTGGTGCGGCGTGAGCTGCGCCTCGTCCTCCGCCAGGATACTGCCGTAAGTTAGGTTGGGCAGCAGACCCTCCAGGGCGCTTACGTCCACGCGGGACACAAGGGAGTCCACGTCCACGGCGTGCAGGGTGCTCCAGGACAGCTCCGTGCGGTGCTTGCGGAAGCGGAAGTGGCGCGCGCGGGAGTCCTCGGTCTGGGGAGGGGCAAAGGAGGGCCACGTGTGGAAGGGGTGAAGAAGTCTCGGAGGAGGGGAGCCATGAAAGTGTGTGAGCGGTTTGGCCGACCACAGGCCCGCAGCTGCACGTGCTGAAAACAAGTAAGGCACTTGCCATACCCCCTGGAGTTTGAAGCATTGCCTTCCACCCTGCACGCTGGCGCTACACGTTCCCCGTGCCTCCCACAATACTCCCACCATTTCGCTGCGCTTGCCACAGCGAGGTCACCGCCGCACCGTGCGCTACGCCGCTGCCTTCCCTATGTCCCAGGCCCTCAAAACATCCGGCAAACTCCAGCGCTCTGGATACCGTGCAAAGAAGCGCTTTCCACCGTCTATGTCTCCTGCCCTTGCTCCCCGCTTCCGAACTGCTTTCTCCCCCCCCCCACCACCACCACCACCACCACCACCACCCTCAAGCCCCCCTGCCCCACCTCCAACGCGTCCAGTGCCGCGTTGTACGCCCTGTCCGCCGCCTCCAGCGCCGCCTTGGCCCCGTCCACGCCGTCCAGCCCCGGCCGGCTGAGCACGCCCGCCGCCAGGCTGTCGGCCACGAAGGAGCCGCCGGCGTCCAGGTAGGACCGAGCAGCGGCCTTCCAGCTGGGGAGGCAATAACGGGTGGACAGGTGCACGGGAACGGTGTTTGACGATGCAGTTCTGCCGAAAGACAAGCCCCTGGAGCGGAGAATGCAACCATGCCGCCTGAGCACCCGGCACGCCCGGGTGGTCTCCAGGCGGTACGGTACGCTGCGTCTGCGTGTTGCCTGACACCGTCCCGCCCTCCCCAGCGTTGCCAGCGGACTCCGCTGAGCCGCGGCCCGCACACGCCACTGCGCCGTGCTGCGACCAGCCCAGCCCCGCATGACCTCTCTGCCGGCGCGACGGCTGCGTTGTTGCAGCGTCGTCGCGTGGCCGCTGATAATGCCTGCCCCACCACGTAACCCCCGACCCTTCCCGCTCACGCCGCCGCCCCGCCCCAGCCCCCCATGCCTAGAGCGCCCCCTTTCCCCCACCTCTCCGCCGCCGCGATTGCCGCATTGTAGCAGTCCAGCAGCAGCGCGTGCGCCGATCGCAGGTGCGCCAGGTACTCCACCGCCAGCTGCAGCAGGCGGAACAGCTGCACGCAGTTGGCGGGCGACAGGCGGTCGCGGTCGGCGGCGAAGGAGCCGTGCTGCAGCGTGTCCAGCGCGTCCTCCACGGCGCGCACGTCGGTGAGGCGGATCTGGAGGGGTGGGGTACGGGTGGGGGCGACGGGGTGGGTGGGGGAAGAGGGGGGAGCAGTGGCATAGGAGGCGAGGGTGAGGACGAGGGGAGGGAAGGGGGGGAGGGGGTGGACATGGCGAGTGGGTGCGGGGCTGCAGGGATGCAGGGGTGCGGAGGTAGGTGCGACTGGGCATTCGGGGCAAGTGCGCTTGCCGATGCGGGCGTCGGTGTGGCGTGTGGGCACCCGGTATGTGGCAGTATGGGTTTGGTGTCAAGTGGGCAGGGCTGGTGTTTGGTTATGGGCGACCGTGCTGCTGCTGTGTATGTGTCGAGCATCCTCCCCGATCAGGGTGCAGAAGGAAGATGCACCCTGGGGGAGCCAATCAGCAGCTAACAACATGAAGGGGGGCCAACTTACAACGTTGTCGACATCGATTCCGTGTAAGAGCCGCCAGTCAAAGTAACTGTTGCGATACGTGAACTGAAAGCCGGCAAGGCTGAGCGCCAGCGGTGGGCGAGTGGGGCTGCCCATGTCGTTTGCGACAAGTCACTGCAAGCGTTGACTGTCAGCCTCCCTTATTTGTTTGCTCTATTATATTTGTTTGCACTTGAGGTATTGGTGACATCCTAGCACGGGCGTGTCTGTCTACCTGTCGTTTTGCAGCCTAAACAGCCTAGCCGCAATGGCTGCCAAGTACAGTATTATATTTCGATATGGCAATAATCCTTCTAGTGCAACTGCTAAAGACAGGACGCAAAGTCGAGGCGTGTCAAAAACTCAACAACGAGAGAAGCTCTGTTCCAGCGGGCGTAAAGACATATGCAGTGGTTCACGGCTGAATACTACTGTGTAAGTTGTTGTTGCCGCTGTGATAAGTGTATGGGGGCGACGCATGGCACGTCCATCCGAACCCAGGGGAGTCCCCTGGCCGGACCTTACCTTACCTTACCCAGAAACGTGTGACCAACGCCCGTGCTGCCACCGCCCCAATGATACAAAGGTAACGTATTCGCCACATTTACTGCGAAAATTAGCGGGCACCGGCAGTCCTGTGTGCGTGACTCATAATTTCAGTGTTTGGACCAGCGGCGAACAGGAGCACGGTTGCGAGGCCGAGCTGATCTCCCTGGCATGCGTGCATTGCACTCGGCGTTACTGTAAAGAGGTGAGCAGCGAGGGTGCGAGCATGAGTTACAGGCATTGTGCACATGGCGCCATCGCGTGCTCTCGCAAATGTGGAAGCCTGGTGCAACCTTCATATGCCATCCATACCCTGCCTGGTGGGCATAAATCAGATGTGTATGGATAGAGCGTCGCGGTCGGCGATGTTGGGTCGCTTGTCCAGTTTACTCGACCCGCTGTCCCCCCCCTGGGCTGCCCTTTTGCCCTTTTCCTCCAGGCTGTCTGGCGCAAGTGCACTGCAGCGCCGCGCACACATCAAAACGAGCCTGACAGCAAGTAAACCTACAATACAGGCAGCAGCGTTAGAGGCAGCAGCAGCTGCCAAAAGTAGCAGCCGCCCACGAGCTGGCGCACGAGCTGGCATGGATGAACAGCGCCACCACTTCCAGCTCCAGCGGCAGCACGTGGAGGGAGCTGCCCCCCGCCCTGCAGCTGCACATCCTGTCACTGCTGCCTCTCAACGACCGCGCCCTCAGCGGCCGCCTGGGCTGCCGGGACATGCGTGACGCCCTCGCCGACCCCCAGCACTGCACCGCCTGCCTAACCCAGCCGCTGCCGCCCCACGCCGTGCCCTGGGCCGTGGCGGCAGGGCAGCAGCACGTGCAGCAGCTGCCTCTTCGGCGCAAGGTGCAGCTGCTGTGCACGGCCACCACCAGCGGGAGCGAGGCGAACCTAGAGGTGGCGCTAGCACTGCTACAGCCGAGCCTGCTGCCGCGGACGCTGTGTCCAAGGAACGAGCGCCTGTCGCGATGGTGCCAATGCCCCGGCACCCTAGCAGTCCAGGCAGGCCACCCGCAGCTGCTGGGCTGGCTGCTGTGCCACTGCCCGGGGCTGTTGTACCTCCGCGGTGTGCTCATGGCGGCGGTGGAGCACTGCGACCTGGCCGGTCTCCAGGCAGTGTGGGAGGTGCTGCGCCGCCACCGCACCACCAACACCAACACCAACACCACCGCCGGCAGCAGCGGCGACAGCAATGACCGCCCTGCCCTGGACCAGGACGTTTTGAACGCAGCTGCCGGGTCCTGCACCCCAGACGCCGTGGCCAAGATGGAGTGGCTGCTTGCGGCGGAGGGCGGGAGGTGCCGCCTGCAGGAGGGCACGTTCGATGCTGCCCTGAGCGCCAACGACCTGGCCAGGCTGGATTGGCTCCTGGACCACGACTGTCCTGTGGACGGGCGTTTCGTGCTTGAGACAGCCTTGGAGCACGCCGACCTGGCCGTGGTGCAGTGGCTCTGTGAGGCAGGGTGCGAGCTGCCAGACGCTGACCGGCACGGGTGGTGGAGCCACATGCTGGATGCAGTCAAGGGCCCAGACGGAGTTGCAAAGCTGGAGTGGCTGCAGGAGCAGGGCGGTCCGTGCTTGCGGGATGCAAGCGACGGCTCGGTGGCCTCCCTGGTGCAGGGAGCGGCGGAGGAGGGGCAGGTGGAGGTGGTGCGGTACTTGTTGCCGGGTCTTTGGCGAGCGGGGCTGGTGCAGAGGGACCCCAAGTGCTTTGTAGACGCTGCCATTGAGTCGGGATGCGTCCAAATTGCGGAGCTCGTGCGCCAGGCGGGGGCTGTGTTCGGCCCTACGGTCGACTGCAACTGGTTCACACTGCGTGACAACCTGCCGTTCATCCGGTGGTTGATAGGGGAAGCAGGGGTGTCCACTGTGCGGGTGACGCAGCTGCCCGGGGTGATCCTGTACTGGCCCAGCCGCACAGCCGCCAACAGCCGGGACCTGCTGGAGGCTGTGCAGCTGCTGCTGGACAAGGCGGGGTGCCTCAACTGGACAACGGGTGACGCCGAAGTCAGATACGACGATGACGGCGTCGCGCACGTCACACAGGTGCTGTACGCGACAGCGGAGAGGGGCGACCTGGCCCTGTTGCAGTACCTGCTGCAGGCTCTGGAGCCCCTGGGGTGCCAGCTGGACGGAGGGATACTCGACAGCGCTGCGAAGGGCGGCAGCAGACCTGTGATGGAGTGGCTGGTGGCGGAGCAGCCGGGCTGCCTGGAGGGCGCCTGTCCCTACGTGTTTGCCGCAGCCAACGGTGACTTGGCCTCCCTGACGGCTCTTCAGCAGCTGGGCGTGCCGTGGGGCGCGCATGACGTGGTGGCCCGGGCAGTGCAGCAGGGCTGCGGGGTGTCTGCCGTGCATTGGCTGGTGGGGCACGGTGCACCAGTGGGCAGCGAATGCAGCATGGGACGTGCGTTGGTGGAGCGGGATAGGGCCTGCCGCTTGCCTTGCGAGACGGCCGCTTGGTTGCGGGGCTTGGCGGCAGGCGCTGCAGGGGGCTGTGGGGCAGGGCGCGGCTAGTTTGCAGGTGCTGGGGCAAGCCGGCGGGGCGGGGCGTGCTGGTGGTGGTGGTGTTGTCACGATCTAGCGGGGACTGGCGGTAGTGGTGGTGGCATGGGCGCCAAGGCCTGGTGGGTTGGTGGGTTGGTGGCATACCGGTATACATACAGGCTGCTAGGGGGGCGCTGCAGCTGGCGTCGGCGTCCAGCCGTGCTGGCATCAGCGTGCGAGACGGCTAGGCCGAACCTGTGATGCGTGGGTTGCCTGCTTGCGGTGTGGCCGTGCGTGCAGTGGGCGCGATGCTGGCGTGCATGTAGCTGGAGGCGTTCTTCGCAGTGTGAGTCTCCTGTGCACGGTGCGTGACAGTGTGTCATCTCCACGTGTCATGCTGTGAAGGTGAATCCGGAAGTACGTGACATGTGTGTCAATGTTGAGCTGTAGGGCACGTTGCTGGCCCTTGGCCCCTGCATTTCATGGCATAATGGCAATGAATTAAGATGCATACAACAGCATGGTTATTTTCAGCTAAGTTACCTGTGATATTGGCGTTTTAAGGCTCTCTCTGTGGCGTCAGAGATATCCTCCGCCGCGGAGCAGGTTGGTCTGTCGTACTGAGCGTAGTTGGTGGTCCGCATCGCACACGCCTCCCCTTGGCACAGATTTGCCCAGCTTTCCATATGAGAGGCTATCGGTAGCTTGGCCCAGCGCTGGGCTTGTCCAAAACTCAGTTAGTGTGCGTCGAACGGTAAACAACCGGTCGTTATGACATAATCACTGTATGGGCGGCGTGGATGAGGGTGCCGCACTCCCGACCTGGTTGCCGCATGTCAAGGCCGGCGTCCCGCCCGCACAACAAAAGTAGCTAAAGCGCCTTCGGCTTGGCTGTTGGCCATTTGCAACAAATAGGTCTTGCGGTACGGTTGCTAGGGGCCAGAGTCGGTGTTGCGGACAGGAGAGATCTACCCTGGTCTGAAAGCCCTTGCCGAGGCGCACTCTCCCCTGGTGGCCGACAAGTACACGTGTATGGCTGCTGGCTTAGAGCCCTTGCCGAGGCGCACGGAACTGGGTAAGCGCACCTGTACCTGACACGTGTCTGCAACTCGGCGTGTTGGTTACAGTCCACTCCGTTACAGACGCACAGATTATTCCAATACACTGCAGCTCAATCTCTGTGTACCTCCCCAAGATTTCGATACACCACCAAAGGGTTTTTGATTCCCCGTTGTCACAACTACGTACAAAACGCTGGCAGCAAATCCCCGCTGGTGGAATATTTTTGTCTCCCGCAAAAACTGTTATGCGATTACGAATGAACAGAGCCCCAGGCCAGGACCAAGGCATAGTAAGCTAGGCGGGATCCAGTCACCGCCCTCACCGGTTGCATTATCAACTCAACGAACTCACGCCCTCAGGCAAGCCCAGGTGATTCAGGGTGATCCCGTGCATAGTCAGAATGCTAACAGTCCAAGCAAACAGCGACAACGCTTCCCTCCTAACAGTCAACGGCAACGGCCGCGTCCCACGTGTCACCCCCGGCACAGACAGCTGCTGCACCGGGAACCGCTCGCGCACTCCTTACCCATCACTCACGTACATTCGCCATGCAGTCCACACTCCTCAAGACCCAAACGGTCCAGCCTGCACGTGGATGCACCAGTCCCAAGTAAATCCAACGCTTCTGGCTGCTCAGTACCACCGCACATGACAACTTGCCCATGCCCCCAACGCTCAACGCCACTTGTTGCACCCTGTTGGTCAACTCTATCTCTCAAGGTCATTGCCAACGCGCACCAGCCCACAACATCGCGTCCTCAGTGCTGTACCCACCGCCTGGACCACTGGCCAGGCCGCCTCATCACTACTGTGCCCAAGAGTGCCTCAGGCATGCAGACCTAGCATGTTGCCCCACGAAAGAGCAGCAAGTGCTTGACCAGCAGTGCAAGCACGTCCTTGCACACGTTATTGGCAAGGGCAAGCGAAGAAGAGGTGCGCAGCTTCAGTAACCACAACAAGAGTAACGTTCACACATCATGCTATCAGTGCACGCAAAAATTGTCTGCCATGACGATGGGTCCCCTGACAGCTGTGGTAGGGTGCCCCATGCCGTGCAGCAGCTCACATGCAAACCGGCATTGCCACCTCCCACCTCCGTCAATGCTGACCACTCCTGCCACTCCAGTACCGGTTTGAATCGACACACGAGGCTCATTCGTAAGCCGCGCAACGCCCCGAGGCGGCACCGGCTTGGCTGCACCGTAACAGCGCACACCATATCGCGGTGCTGCATACCGCAATATACGGCACCGCGCCATGGGTCAGCACGTTAACACTGCGACTTGGGCGCTCGCCGAAGCACCCTCCACCACTCCTTGCAGCCCCCGCGCTGCAGCTGCTGCGGTGCTGCCCCTGCCCACCAACAGGATCATTGCCGTACGGGCAGCTGCATCCTTACTGTTGCGGCGGGGGCGGCGGAGGCGGCTGGTTCGGCCAGCTCGCCCCCAGCCCCGCCGTCGCCCTCCTGCCCGCCGCCTGGATGAGCAGCGTGCTGTTGCGCCGCTGCTGCGCCCCCGCCAGCCCCCGCCCGCCGCCCCCCGCCAGCCCCTGCCCCTCCCCCCCCACAGTGCCGGCATCCTGCGACCCCGCCCCCGCCCGCAGCTCCTCCGCACTCGCGCCCGCCAAGCTTCCACGCCGTAGCAAGCCCGCCGTACGAATCCCCGTGGCACTGCCCACGCCCCCAGCCCCGCTCCCACTGCCCAATGTGCCCGCCATGGATAGGCTGGGTATCCGCGACAGCAGCGATCCTCCCTCACGCGGCGAGCCTGGGCCATAGCCGCTGGCCGTCACACCTCGCCGCCCGCCGGGTGGTATAGCCGGCAAGGGGGCCTGGGGGCCATCCCCTGGCACGGAGAAGCGCGCGGCCTCGACGCCCGGCGCACCAGGGTGATGCAGCTGGTGTGATGGTGCCTGGGGCGTGCTGGTGCCGCGGTGGGGCGTGGGCAGCAGGCCGCCGCGGGGGCTGGCGCAGCGGCCGGGCGAGGCCGGGTGCACGGAGCCGGGCGGGAGGGAGGGGACCAGGGGCCCGCGTGTGAAGCTGCCGCTGCTGGTGTGAGTGATGCTGTTGCTGCGGGGGTAGGGGGCGCTGGCGCTGGTTGTCGCGCTGATGCCGGCGACTGCGAGGCCTCGGGGAGTGAGGGGTGCCTCTCGGCCGTCCTGTGGGGCAGGGTGGGAGGGGTTAGGCGGTAGGGTTGGAGGGGCAGGCGTATGTCAGGGAGGCGCAGGCGTCAGGTGCCAGGGCAAGGTGGGTGCAGGGCAAGGTGGGCGGCCTCCAGGTCATGCGGCCCTCGTTGCCCCCTGCCTCCCCCTGCCTCCCCTGGTCCTTCTTACTCCTATTCCATGCCCACCACCGCAGCCACCACGGCCCCGCCACCACACCCATCATCCCCGCACGCACCAGCAGAGCCGCCAGCGCCTCAGGGCACCCCGAGTCAAGGTAGGAGGTGTCTCCGGCATCGAACCTAGGGCGTGGGGAAGTTGCACGGGGGGCACAGGAACTCGTGTGGATACCAGTAAGGGGCCCTGGGGACTTGCAGGAGGGCAGGTGGTGCGCTCCTGCCATGAGTCCCACATGCGGCCATCGGCAGGCCAGGACGGTCAGGAGGCGGTCAGGAGCAAGCATGGCGGTCGCAAGCTGCCTTGCGCCCGAGCCCGCCCACACCGCACTAGCCTGCACGGAGACGAGGAGGCATGTCTTTGGCAGCCCGTGCACTGCCTCAGCGATGTTCTAGCCAACCCGCCAACCTGCCAGTAACCGCCCCCGCGCCCCGCCTCACCCAAGCCCCACCCTTGTGCAGGCCCTCTCTACCATCTGCCCGTGTTCATGCACTTCCTGGATGCACGTACACGATCCGCAAACCCTAGCCAGTGTCCACCCACCACCTGCCGGTGACCTACATCGAGCCCACATCCGCCCCCAACCCGCCAACCTGCCAGTTAACCCACCCTCGCACCCAACCGAGCAGTCAACCCATCCCCGCACTGGTACGCCTCACCGCGCCCCACGCACCCCACCCACCAGCGGCCCGTGTCCTCCATGAAGTCAACGTCCAGCAGCTCCTCCGCACTGCCCACGTGCAGCACACTGCCCCGCCGCCCGAACGCCCCCGCCGCCCTGCCCCCGCGCTCAGACCCCTCATCGCCGCCCCCACCGCCACCCCCGCCCCCACCCGCCCACGACCCCTGGCTGTCGCTCCGCTGCACACTACCTCCCGCCCCTTCCAGGCCCTGCCCACCGCACAGCCTGCGCGAACCCACGCCCGCCGCCCCACTGCTGCCCCACCTCCCAGCCGCCGATCCCTCCCCCGTAACACTGCACCCGCTCAGCGGGCCTGGGCTGAACCCCGGGGACGCGGGTCCGCCGGGGGAATGCAGGGCCGCCCCGCAGCCGCCTGCTGGGCTTCCCTGGGCCGTGGGGCTCATGTCCCTGCTGGTGCAGGAGCCAGGGGAGGGCCCCTCGGTGGTGACCCCGCGGCGCAGGGCCGGCAGCCGAACCGTCAGGCCGCCGCCCTGCCTTCGCGCAGCAAGGGCCGACGATACTGAGACCGCCACCGGCCCGCCCGCACACCCGCCGTCACCCCCGCTCCCTTTCCCTGCGGTGCTCGAAGCCGCAGCTGCCCCTCCTGCTCCAGAGGGCGGCGGGCAGGGATGGAAGCCGCCAGCAGCTGCTGGGTTGCAGCCGCCCATCGCTACCGGGTGTCCCGCATGCTCCGTGCAGTCGCGTGGTAGGCCTCCGGACGCGGGCGTTGACCCCATTTGGAGGCGCGTTGACCAAACCGCAGACCCCGGGCGCCCGCATCCCGCGCCCGTTGCCCCAGGCCCCCTACCAGGGAAATCACCGGCCGGGGCAACGGGGTAGGGGTAGGGCCCAGCAGCCGGTGCAGGGCAGTTCCCGGAGACGCTGCTGTGCGGGTCCCGTGGGGACGGCACGATGTTGCTGGGTGCGTCGACGTTGACTCCCGCTGCTATTCGCGTTAGTGAGGGGGACGATAGCGGGGCTGCGTCGTTGGGTTCGGAGGTCAGGGGGAAGCACTCGAGGGAGGTGCGGGTGCGCAGCAGGGAGGCAGGGAGGGTCGCAAGCTGCAGCTGCGGAGCCGCAACGAGGCTGCTGCTGTCGCCCCGGCCGAGGCTAGCAAGGTCGACGGTGTAGGTCGTTACGCTGTTGCGCCGGCGGCCGCGCGGCTTGCTGTCCGGGGGAGGTGTGGGGGCGGGTTGCTGCGCGGGGGTCGCCTCCTGCGCTTCAAGCTCCTCGAGTACTCGCTGGTACTCGAGATTTGCAGAGGACTTTGACCTCCAAACTGTTCGGCCGCAAACAAAGGGTATATTGTTTGGCATGTTGCCAAGCTCGTGCGCAAGGAATGCCCGTTGACTTCATGGTTTTGGTCGGGTGTACCCAAGCGCTTACGCACCTTCGCTTGCGCGGTCCTTCCCTTGCAGAGAGTTGAATATTGCGTCCCTCGTCTGACCGATGGACTTGGTGTGGTCTTCAAGCCGCTGACGCGCCTCATCGTCCAAGGTCGTGGGGCAACCTGCTGCCCTGGCAGGCCTGGTTACTCCCGTAAATCGAAGTTGCTCTAGCGCTCTGTTGAGCGCAGCCTCAATGCGGCCCATTGTCGGCTCAGGACTTCGCGCCGGGGGCGGTCACATGTGTCGCGGTCAGCAATGCGGTTCTGTTCTCAGCAGTTTCCCCGCGACGCCAAGCCCTACTTGAACATTTGGCTCCTAGCGTAGAGGTTTACTATGTTCGCAGTGTGACTCATGCCGACCAGTCTCTCACTCTGTACTGCAAGGCCGTACCAGTGCACGCACGTGCGCCAGTCAGGCTGTCGGGCAGGCCAGATTGGTCACCACCGTGTCACCGTGCCACATAGAACACTTGATGAACACCTCTACAAGGGAGTCTCCTCCCCCGGTCACGGTAGGTCACGGCACCGGCACGTCCATATGCCCCCACCACGCGGAAGGGGCCCACACGCCCACACTCCTACCCCACACTACCTCAGGCACCGCCCGAACCTTATGCAATACTTGCAGCCGGCTGCCAGCACCATTGCGCATACACTCTTAGGTGCCGCACACCATGGGAACGGTCTCCTTATCTTCCTAAGCCAAGCACCTTGTCGGTCGTAGCAGCCTGTGACCTTAGTCCCCGCGTCCTCCACTCCACCTGGGAAGGGCCAGGCTTGCGGACCTTAAGTCCTCGCCAATGGACACCCTCACAGCTCCTCCTTGCTGCTGCTGCTGTCTTTGCCCTTCTTGGACTTCTTCTTGCTCTTCTTTTTCTTCTTCTTTTCGCTGCTGCTCTGCGCCGCCATCCGCGCCTCCTCCTCCGCCTGGGGAACCGCAACAGAAAGGACAAGGGGCTGAGCGACATGCTGTATCGACTAAGCAGCACACATGCTGGCATGAAGCGGCAACCATTTTATGCATGAGGCACCGCCGTTATCGTGCCTTGCTACCCCTCCTGCCAAGCATCCCCTCCAACAGAGCAGCAGCGCCGCAGCGCCGCAGCCCCGCCCGGCCCACACATGCCCCGACCGGGCCCAGGCCCGCAATTCTGTCAGTGCACCGCCCATTCACCCCGACACCACAAAGTGCCACCCTACCCCACTCGCCTTGAGCTGCTGCCCGTGTACCCAAGGCGCGCGGAAGCACCCCTTCTCTGCCCACGCACCGCCCAGACACCGTTTCCGCAACTCCCTGACGCCTTGTACGACTTCCTCGCGTTTCACGCGTATCGCCGTGGCGTATCGCCCAGACACCATCGTCCCAAGAGCCCGCTACCCCCCTCCCCACGCAACCCCGCACCCACCTTGAGCTGCTCCTCCACCTCCCTCAGGCGGTCCGCCTTGCTGCCCACCAGCCCCTCGCCCTCCACCTCCTCGCTCAGGATGTCGGACAGGTCGAACTCATCCTCCAGGGGGCCGCCGTCGCCCGGGCCAGCGGCTTCGGAGCCGCCGGCATTGGAACCAGCAGCAGAACCCGCGCTTGAGGGGGAGGCGGGCGCGGCGTCCTCGTCGGCGCCACTGTCATCGCCGTCACGCACCTCGGGCAAGGACTGTACGGCATGACGGGGTGTACAGCGGGGTAGTGAGTTCAGGAAACAGGGACGGGGCGGGATGAATGTGCAGCAAGTACAGCGGTACAGCATCAAGAATAGACAACGGACGCAGCAAAGAAGCTTCAGCCCAAAAGCAAAAGCCGGTGCCTGGGCGGCGGGGCTAAAGCGGCGTTGCGCGGCGCTGAACCAATCGCCCCACCGCGATGGCCGCTGCCGTACTCCCCATTGCCGTACGCACCTGCAGCACCTCTGTGCGGACCTTGCCCTCCAGCACGCCGCTGATGAAGGCGGACACGGCCTCTGCGCGCAGCTTGGCGCCGCCGGCTGCGGGACGGCCACGTGGCGACGCGTCGGCGTGGTCGTCGTCGGAGGGCGCGGGCATGGCCGCGTAACGCATGCGCTTGGCGGACAGCGCCACCAGCGTGGGCACGTCGGAGGACAGCACGTTCAAGGCCTGGGTGTGGGTTAAGAAAGTGAGGGTGGGGGGGGGGGGAAGGTTAGGCTGGGGTTGAGGGACCAAGCATGAGAACCACGAGGAGACGTTCCACCGGCCTCCCGGTACCGATACGGTAAGCGCAGAATGGACAGGGCGGCGCATGTACCGTACACGGTGGTAACGCACTGCCGGTACCTACACACGGGCGCGTCCTGGGCAGGGGTCTGGCCACAGAAAGAGGGCGTGTAGGTGGACAGCACGACAGCAGGCCAACAGCATATGGGGGAGGAAGGCTGGTTGCACTGTCACCACATTGACGGCACACGCCCTCACGTATCCCCATGTCCCAGTGCTCCCATGCCTCGCTCCACACCGACACGCCTGTGTTCATACACAACCGCACACAACTCTGCACCCCCCAATACACACGCCCTGACGTACCCGCATGACGCTGCGGTGCTTGCGCGCCTCTATCCACGCGAAGTGGAAGGCGCCGCCGTCCGCCTGCCGCAGCGCCAGGGACAGCAGCTCCTGGGGAGGTTGAGGGGCGGTCGGACAACAGAGGGGGGCCGAAGGGCAAGGGGGTAAAGGGGAAGGCAGGGGGGCATGGGTGGGGTTGCGGGGCCGAAGGGCTGGGTGCGGTGGCCTTCCGTGGTGGGGCGATGGGGGCTGTCCAGGGCGCAAGTCACGGCCGCAGCGAGGGAGAGTAGGTCCTTGGCGCACCGTGAAGAGCAAGCACTTCCGCAACCCTTCCGCTGCTTACGCACGGGCGCGTGGCAGTCTTGTTGCGCAGGCCATACGGCCGGTAACATGCCACCACATCCGAGCGTTATCACTGCCTGTCTCGCATCAGCCCCTCTCAGGACCCACCTTGCGCTCCGCCTCGTACCCCGGCGCGCCGCTGTCCAGCAGCGCCAGCAGGCACAGCCCGGGGCGGCCCGTGCAGTGCGCCTCAAGGTCCACGGACGACGTCACCTGGCGGGGTCCAGGGCGCACAAGGTGGGTAGGGTGGTGCCTTGAAGGGAGACAGAGAGGGATGCGGTCACGCATGGAGCAGCACAACTTTGGGAACAGCATGCGGCAGAGCAGGCATGCGCTGCGGATGGCAGCCTGTGACGCCGGTGACACGTGGCAGGCAGCACGCGGCACGCACCTCCGGCAGGACCTTCCGGATGAGCTCGGGGTCGCGCACAACGCCTGCGGACGGGGGGAAGAGCAGGCGGCAGGGCGTGTGGGGAGGACACCTGGTGTGCTCTGCGGAATTGCGCCCCGACTTGGGTGCTAAAACACTAATAAGAACGCGAGGGGGTGCGCCCACTGGCCCAATGTGTCTAGCAGCTCACCAGGGTCAGGTTGGGATAGACACCTAGCCAGGCACGTGCCTAGCTGCCCACGCGCCAGAGGTGCTTGTCACCACGCCGGGCCATTGCTCCCGGTTGTCCGCCCCTACAGGTCCGCGCACAGCACGGGACATCGCCCGCGTCGCCTCCCTCGGCCTCATCGTTTGCCCTACCTCCACCTCCCAGCCCTCATCCGTGCCCTGCCTGGTCCACACACCGCGTCAGAACCCCCAGCACACTCCCACATACCAACTTGTCACCCATGCGCACCCACCTGACTGCCGCCGTCTCCAGCCTGCTTGGCAAAGGACCCCAGGACCTCCCCTTGCCATCTGCCCCCTGCTACGCCCCCTGCTGCGCCCCCCTGCTACGCCCCCTGCACCCCCACCTGCCGCCGTCTCCACCTGCTTGGCGAAGGTCTCCAGGAACTCCAGCATGGGCGCGAACTTGAGCGGCCCGAAGTACGGCTGCGCGCCGAACTGCAGCCGCGCCTGGCCCTGGTCGTCCTCGCTGAGCGGGGCAGGGGTGGGGGTGTGGGTGGGTGCGTGGGGCTGCGGTCGGCAGGCGGCCGGCCTCGCTAAGGCACGGTCCTGCTCTGGAACCAGCGCCCAATTGTCTCCTACTACAAGAGTGCCAATGGCTAGCTGAGTGTCAAAGGTGAACAGCTCAAGCAGTAACGGAGAGCTCCCCCCGCGTGATGTACCTACTGCACCCTATCCCTGTCCCGCTACCCCTGGCCCCTCTACGAGCTGCCCGCCCCCATTCCCAGCCCCCTCACATCTGCTGCGGGATGACGATGGTGAGCGAGGGCACCTTGGAGGGCTTGAAGCTCTGCGCGATGCCCTTGGAGCCGGGGCTGCTGACCTGGGGGCGTGGGGGGCGTAGGGGGAGGAGGAAAGAATATCCTGGTCAGTCCTGGTCAGTCAGTCGGTCTGGCCGCAAGAACAAGCGGACCCGGGGCGCTGACCTGGGGCCCACATGTGCATGTGCAGAGTGCAAGGGGGGCGGGGGCGATCGAAAGGAAATGGTAAGGGAAGGCTCAAGAAAGGAAACGCCTCATGAGCGGCTGGTGGAGCCAGAGGGGAACGGCGGGAGCACGGAATTCAAGTTCTTGCAAGGACACACCAGCGAATGGGATATCAGCTTGCGCTGAGCCCTCGTGAAACCTGCCCTCCATGCCCACCAACGCCGACGGCCGCATTGCCCTGCAACACCCACCCCCCACCGCCATGGTCACAACCCACCCCTCCCCCTCCCCCTCCCCCTCCCCCTCCCCCTTCCCCCAACCCACTGCCTCACCGGCACCCATGCGAAGGCGAAGTTCCCCCGCTCCCGCATGCGCATGGCCAGGGCCCGGTACACGCCGGGGGCCTCGTCCTTGTTGGTGAAGAGCAGCACCTGCAGGGGGCGGGCGGAGGGGGAGGTGGTGGCGGGTGCGAGGGCTGGTGTGGGGTACCGCGTGAAGCCGGGCGCGGGTTGGTGGGTCGGCACGTGGCAGCGCCGCCCGGGGGATGGGAGGAGGGGCTGGTGGGCGAGAGAAGGATGGTAGGGCGCCAAGAGGTGGGGAGGGAACAAGAGAGCGGGGAGTAGCTAAGCCAGAGGAAGACAGGGCAAGGGACCGAGAGCGGGGCGCTCCAGGAGGGGCGCGCAAATGGCGAAGGGGACCACAGCTACCGTACGTACTCTCTTTCACAAGACTCGGCCATGGCGAATCAGCACTGCCTTACGCCCCCCAGTCGCCCCTCAGGCCCCCCACCGCCAGGAAGGACAACCCCCTGTCCAAGAACGCATATCTGCATCCAGCACAGGACCCCCTTCCCCTCTTCCCCCGCCCCCCACCTTGGGAGCTATGGGGAAGGCGCCCTGCGACGGGTCCACCGCCAGGAAGGCCCCCCCGCTGGCGTCGTCCAGCTGCGTGGTGAAGGACGGCACGGCGTCGGCCACCCACGACTGCAGCGCCTTGCCTTCCAGCGGTCCCTGGAGGCGGGAGGGAATGGGAGGGGGAGGGGCGAGGCGGGGAGAGGGTAGGTTGCTGATGATGGGGCGCGTGAGCGCTCGCACCGGGTGCGGTCCATGGCGAGCAGCCGGCTCCGTCAGCCCCAAGATGCGTGTCCGCACGCCCCACGCCCCACGCCAGCTCCAGCTGTGCGGCACGGCGATGTCCCGCCCCTCACATGGCCCCGCCCTTCACCAGGGTCGCTGGTTCCCTCCACCCGCACCCGGTGCCTCCGCTTTGCTCTCTTGCCACACCTGGGCCTCCCCAGCGCAACACTCGCTTTTACCGGTAATGCGCTACTACCATTATGTCGTACTTGCGGTCGTCGTCTTCGCAAAAGTCATCACCGCTTCCGGATGCTACCCATGCCACGCCGACCCTCTGTCAGACAAGTACCAATACCGGTTCCAAACTCACGTCGTATCTGCGGTAGTCATCCAGGTCGTCCTTGTCCTTGCCGAATGGCAGCAGCACAAGCTGCGGGTCGGGAACGGGGAGCAGGGAGGTGGAGGTGTGGTAAAGGATTGTTCAAGGTTTACTGCACGACACGTGGCAGGAGGGAGCAGGCACATGACTAAGCCCTTGCGTGTGCGAAGGCCTGCAGGTGTGCGAGTGCAAACGGCAGAGCAAGGCCGGCTGTAGGTGCACCATGCCCAGAAAAGCCGATGTAATCAGCGAGGGCGAGCTCAACGGGTCCCACACTGCACTAAGAGGCCCCCATTCCCGCCGCCAACCCGCCCACTCCTGCTGCTCTCACCTGCACCTCGCACGGCGCCGCCCCCAGGGCCTTGAGGTCCACGCCCATGGCGCCCAGCCGGGACGCATCGCCGCCTGCAGCCATGGCAAGGAAAGGGGGCCAGGGTACAAGTGGACGGGTGCCCCCTTATTGCGGCAGCAATCGCGCTTTGTACGATTGCCACGCACATCTCTACGCACTGGTGTGTCCACCATGCCCTGACCGCCCGCTTTTACACACACGGTCCTGTTGCCTGCATGTTTCTGCGTGCCCAGTCAATCTTGTGCCCTGCCCCTTGTGCACGCCCGCCTTGCAGCTCCTCCGCCGTTAATCTTACCAACAGGATATCTACCAGGACCTGCCGCGCATTCAGCACGACTGCCAGGTACAGCTTTACGTACCCAACCCTGTGTGTGTACCCTCTGCACGCTCACCTTGCAGCTCCTCCGCCGTCACCCCCACCAGCAGGGTGTCCACCAGGGCCTGCATGTCCCCCGCGGCGGCCAGGAAGGACGACACCGCAGCCGCGCAGCCGTCGGGGCCTGGGGCAGGGAGGAGGGGTGCAGGGGCAGGGGTAGCAGCAGGGGAGAGGGGATCTGACGACTCGAGTGAGACGGCGAGGAAAGGCGGTGGAGGAGGGGCAAGTGGAAACTGAACCATGTCAACAACCCCTACGCAACCACGCGTAGGGACGACGGACTACCAGCACGCGCTCGTGGTTGAAGCTGGGGCTAAAAATAATCTGGGTCTCTGTTCCCCAACCGCCAAACCCAAACCGCCATAACCCACCCTCCGCGCCGTACACCGCCAGCAGCGCCATGTCCTCCCGCGCCTCCAGCTCCGCCAGCCCCGCAGCGCCCAGGCCCTGCACCCGACGCACAAAGGCCGCCGCGGCCGCCTTGTCATTGCTCTCCTTGCCGCCCTCCTTGCCGCCCTTCTTGCCCTCCTTGCCGCTGTCGCCCTCCCTGCCGCCGCCCGCCAGCCCCGACAGGAAGGCGTGCAGGGCGGGCGCCTTGAGCTCCCCACTGTAGGCCTCAGGCTGGGAGCCGTCCTCGGGCTGTAAAGGTTGGAGGGAGGGAGGAAGGAGGGAAGCGAGGGGCAGGGTGACCGGCACGGGTACGGGGGCGCATGGGTGGCCGCTGCTTGGAGGTTGGGGAGGCCCTAGGAACGGCTCGGCCGCTTCGCAGCACCCGCGGTGCGGCACATGCAGGGCCCTCCTTTAGATTCATGTAACCAGGAAACAAGCCTGCTGCTAGCTTGCGTCATGCGCCCGCGGCGTACCTTGACCACCATGAGGGTGGGGAAGTCCGTCACGCCGAAGCGCGACACAACGGAGGAGGCGCTCTCGTGCACCTGCAGGCAGCAGCAGGAGCAGCACGCAGCCCAAGCACACAGTCAGGACAGAGTCAGTGTCGGGCAGCGGACGCAGTGCCGCAAACAAGCACAAGGTGGTTGGTATGGACCATAAGCTCGCCTCAAGGGCAACGGAGAGCTACGAGGGCTGAGCAGCCAGTTGCTGTGGGCGCAGACCTGCAGCCCCCCGTCCGAACACAGCTCGCCACGTGCCGTGCGCCCCTGACGCCCCTGCACGGCCCCACACCTCCACCTAAGGCTGCCCCCGCCCAGCACCCCACCCAGCACATACTCGGGTAGCCAGGTGCATACACGCGCGCTCCTCCCGCACGCCCATGTCCCCAGCCTGCGCACCAGTCAGCGCCCAGCCAGTCAGGCATCCTACCTCTGCGAACGCCAGGCTGGCGCGCAGTGTGGTGCTGAGCGCCTTGTACAGCGTGGTACTGCCCTCCTTGTTGGTGAACAGCAGCACCTGGTGGGCGGTCAGGGTAAAGGGGTGTTGGGGGCGTGGGGTAGGGGAAGCTGGCGATGCGTGCATCTAGCGTGGGGTCGTCGGAGGAGGTAGAATGGGTGTGCAATACAGCGTGGTGCTGCCACCCTTGGTGGTGAGCAGCAGCACCTGGGAGGAAAGGGAGGGAGGGCGGGGAAGGCCAGGGGAGGGGCACGTGCGGGCAGAGCTGAAAAAAATGCGAAGCCCCCGGCTGATGTGTTTGCAGCAGTGGCAGTGGCAAACGAGCCCTGCACGCCCTCCGAGCCTTGCGATCTCGCACACACATCCCCAGCACACAGCCTAGCAGCCTCCGCACCCTGTCTGCACCCTGCCAGCATGCCCGGCTGTCCCGCAGCGCTCCCCACCCCCACACGCACCTGCGGCTTGCCCGCGGCCCGTGCCTTGCCCGTCCACTCCTGCAGCTGCTGCGTGTCGTCCAAGCGGGCGATGTGGGCGTCCGTCAGCAGGCCGGTCACAGCGTCGGCGATGGGCTTGGCGGTGCGGGGGCCTGCGTGCACAGGGTTGTGGGAGGCGGGGCAGGGCAAGCACGGCCTGGTCACGGTCCGGAGGGCTGGAAGTGGCTGCACTGCAAGACGCCATGCGCAACGCGGCGGGCCGCCACCAGGTCAGGACCTCCTCCCACCGCAGCCTCCCTCGAGTCAATGACCGCTATCCTTTGCAGCCTCTGTTTCTTCCCCATTCCGCCGCCACCAACCCCGTCCAGTAGGACTTGCCCGCCAGAACGCCTGCCCGTTCCACAGGCACCCAACTACGCCGTAGTGCTGCCGCACCAGCCTTTGCTCAGTCCTGGAACTGCCCCCCACCCGCGCACCCTACCGTTGTAGTCCTGCGGCTCCTTGCCGACCGCCCCCGTGTAGGGGTTCTTGGTCTTGTCCGGCCCGAACAGCTTGAGTGTGGGGAAGCCCCGGATGCCGAACCGCCCGCACAGCGCGGCGTTGGACTGGTCGTTGCAGTCCACGGCGCCCACCAGCGCCAGGCCCTGGCAGGGGGGTTGGGGCGTTGAGGGAAGCATTGTCAGCGCAGTTAGCTTTGTGCCTAGCTCAGACAGAGTGGCGGGAAGGAAGGCTGGGCGTTGGATGCACAGACGTCCAAGAGGCAGGCCCGATGGGCTGCCGGTTGCCCACCAGGGACAGGCCCTGGTGCGTTGGGAAGGACGAGAGGGGCGTCGGAGGCAGCACGGAGCGTCAGCAGGTACGCGCAAACGTCCCCAGCACCCGCCAGCGCGCAACGTCCTGGCAGGAGTTCGCCCAGTTTTATCGCCATATCAGCAGACAGTTGGACCGTGGGGTGCGTTGCTGGGCGCGGTGTTGCTGGCCTTCAAGTCGCGTCGGGGCCAGGCTCTGGCATAGTATGGAGGGAAGGCTGCAGCACGCCTGAACAGGATCCAGTACCCCTCCAGTCCAAGACGGGCAACTGCCAGCGCCTCACCTTGAGGTTGCTGGCCACCTTCTTGTACTGGGGGGCCAGCGACTGGCAGTGGCCGCACCTGGGGGTGGGGAGAGGGAGGGGGGCCGCAGGCAAGGGTGGGGGCGGTCAGGGGTCTGCTTGCGACCCCACACAGCGGCTGCCATTGGTGGAAGCCCGCCCGCGCTTTGAGCGGCGTACACGCCCCGAGCGGACAAGGGCCCTTTTGGAGGGCTGTGGATCAGGTGCAGTACAGTGAAGAGTGAGCGCACAGTGGGGTGCAGCGGCAGAGGCTTCCGGAGGACGGCTTCACCCTGCAGCCCCACGAGGCCACGAGCTGGATGGAGGTTTGTCCACTATCCAGACCCCCGAGAGGGCGGGTGTGGCGCAGCCGAGCAAGGCACAACTTGCGGGTCCACCGACCGGTTTTACGCAATGTTCCATCCACCTCTGCATGAGTACGATCGTTGCCCCTCCGCCCTCCCTGCCAACCACCAAGCGACGCTGCGCCGGGCGCCGGGGCAGCGCCGACGGCCTGCAGCCCCCCAGGGGCCGTGCGCGGCAGCGCTGCCCGCCCGCACTAGGCCACCAAGCCCTCCAAGCCCTCCCTGGTGTGTACGGGGGATATGTGCAGATGTGCCGTGTGCGGCGCGTGCCACGTGCCATGCCAAGCCTTGCTGTGTCGCCAGGCAAAGCCTGAGCGCTGGCAGGGGTCTTCGGAGTCACAAGGCGCACTCGCACGCGCCCTCCTCCGCTGTGACTCCCGTGTTGTCTGGTGGGGGCGGGATGCCAAGCTGCCAGCTACTGGTGGCGCCCTCTGCCCTACACGGCCAGGACGCCCTCTGAGTGCCATGGGGTGGCTGCACCCCAAGGGACTCACCAGGGCGCGTAGAACTCCACCTGCAAACAGGCGCATGGGTATGCTGTTGTGTAAAGTACGCCAACAGGTTCAGGAGCACTAGCACTTTTCGTGGCCATGCTCGAAGGCTGTCAGCTAGCCTGCTCCCATTCGCCCTGTTCCTCCTTTCGCTCGTCCCGCCCCTCCCCCGCACGTACCCTGACCGGCACACCCGGCCTGCTCATCCTGCTGAGCCTGGACTGCTTCACCCATCCCGATGCAGGATTGGTACTTACGATTGCAACGCCGTCCGAATTGGTCACGAGCTTGTCGAAGTTCGCCTCATTGAGCTCCACCACGGCATCCCCGCTCGAGTATAGGGCAAAGGCACAAGGGGAAATGCACAAAGCGCCTAATAGTACAAACAAGCCCATCGCTCTTGCTCGCGCCATGTTGCGATCTGGGACACCGTGGCCCGCGCAACTATCGTTCGCTCTCTTTCGCTCCTCACACAACGTCTTGTGCTACAACATCCAAGACAATGATGTGTGCAAAAGCTACGGTGATGGTCTTTGTAACTTAGCAAAGCTCAGCAGCCTGTGCAGACCTTCCAGAAGGCTTGCATCGATTGCAGCTGCATGGGCGGACACAATGGCGCCAAGACGCAAGAGTAGGGGCCCCAGCCTAGGTCACGGCTCGCGGGGGCTAGTCATGGGCTAGCAGGCAATGCCACGCGCCACCTTTCCGACTTTGCCATGTGCCAGAGGCCATGCGAGCACTTATGCTTGCGATGGATACATGGGCCGGAGGCCGGGACCATGCTGGGATTGGGCGGCGCAAGGAGCCGCAGCACGGTAGTAGTGGTGGCTGCGGTCAGCTGACCCGCAATAGTAACAAGTAATGGCGGGGCACATTATCTTGCTGTTCTGCTGGGGCATGTGGGGATGGGCGATGAGGTGCGAGTGCAGCGGTGTAGGGGCTGCAGGCACGTGTGCAGCTGGTGCAGCACTGTGCAGGGCAGGGCACGCGGCGTCCCGGGTCAGGGGCGGCCCGACTCGAAGACTCGAAGTTCGCTGCTCAATCTAGACGTTTCCTCAACTACTTTTTTCTTTCCACCTTGCTCAATGTTGGCCGGTGAGACGCAGGTTCGATGCGACCTCCATCTCGATAATCGCGTTGCTTCCTGTGGCCTCAGCAAGGTGTTCCACTGCAAAAATGCTTACGCAGGTAATGTCTTCTCGCAACCTTCAACCCCGCACGCTTATCTAGCTAGGCTGCTCACCAGATTCCATGTGTACGGCTTCTCGTTGCGCGGCAGCTGCACAGCCAACCGACCGTTGGTCCCAACCTCCGTCAGGCGTCCTGCCGTGCCCCGCCCGTAGGCCCGTGCATGTGCCCCAGGCACATAAAAGACCACAATCTTAAGTGCAAGAAGACACAGACACCATACAATTGTTCACCGAGAGGAAGAAGCACCAGTCTTCAAACTGACTGCAATTGCGGGCAGCTGAGACCGCATCCGCCGCAACCCTCATCGACAAGCAGCTTAGCAGGACTTTCCCTACTCATCCAGGGATTATACCTTGCAGCCAGCTCGCACAGCCCGCCAAACTCCCCTTGTCTCGCCCACGCCATGGCCATCGCTGTGCTCCTTGTCCTCTTGGCAGCTGCCAGGTGGAGCACAGTCTCCGCAACACCAACAAGCTTGGATGAGTTCCAAAGCTGGCAGTCCAAGCAGCCAGCCGCTTCGTCGGTCACAGCAGGTACGGCCGTTGCCGGGTGGTTGAGTAAGCCCAGCTGGCAGGGGCGCACCTGGGCGCCCTGAAGTCCTACACGTGCACTCTTGGGAGCGGTACTTAGGTCTGGACTGAGCAGCTCTTACAAACCTTATTCTCGCCCCCTGTGACCCCCCTCCCCCCTCCACAGAATCCTTCCCCCACCCGGCCGACTGGCTCGACCTCCTCACCCCCGACATGCGCTTAGCCATGGACCCCGCCGCACCACAAACAGCACACGGCACCAGCAGCACCCGCCACAGGATGCTGCGCGGCGCTGCAAACCGCAAGATGCTCCAGCTTGGGGACGGAGGCTCCTCGTCAGCTGCCCCGCCCGCAGACCTTAATGACCCCTCCAGCCTGCAGTGCGGGGCCATCTTCCCCCCTGCCGGCTGCGCCACCGGCAACTGCGGCAGCAGCACCTGCACGCTGGCGCCGGAGCAGGTGGGTCATTGCTACAACAACAGGCCTATCAAGACCAAGTGGGAACCATGTCGACTGTGCCGGCGTTTGCACGCCAACACGCCATAAAGGCTCCTCCCCGCGATGCACCCCCCCCCCCCCCCCCACCCCCCCACCCCCCCGGGCCCCCCCCGCGCCCCCCACTGGGTGGACGTGGGGCCGCTGTACGCCTGCCTGGACGCGT
>VFQN01003276.1_pt1 | contig 23517 bp, 36 predicted proteins | sample 3512371 | NCBI WGS metagenome assembly VFQN01 (sample SAMN10412370, study PRJNA504923) | tailings metagenome | isolation source: Replicate 2 from Balatoc abandoned mine | place: Philippines: Itogon, Benguet | collected 2017-08-28
TTGCCAGCTAGGCCTTCTGGGGGACACAGCATGGGGCTGAAGTGGTACCCGCGTGGCCTGGCAGCCAGAGGGGGCCCTGCTGGCAGCCGTCTGCCCCCCGCACGGGTTGGGGCTGGGGCCCTGGTGCTAAGGCGTGTGAATTTGCATGCCTGCAGATAAGGGGTGTGCTGCTGTATGAGTGTATGTACCGTGCGCCAATTTTCACACATTCCACCGTCACCATGGACGTAGGGAGTGACGCTGCTCTCCGCTTTTATATTGTCAATGATGGAAGGTGAAAAAAAGAGGTTGCCTGCGGGCGCAGGGCGCAGCGCTTCGGCTTATGCAGGGGATTTGGAGTGCGCCAGGCGGGGGTGCTTTGGTGTGCAGGCTCGCCTGCTGTGCGTCGCGCCGGGCGCTGAAATGGTGGCTCTGTAACGCACTGGCACGCACATACGCCGCAGCGTGTTGCACGGAAAATGTACTGGATGGGCCCGACCCGACCTGACCTGAGTGTCAAGCATTGCTGCCATGGAAGCTGTACACACGGTGACACGGAGCTTGAGCGCGTGCTCTTGCTTGGGCTGTGGAAAGGTTACGCGCCGTCACACCTGGGTATCCACCGGCGACCGAAGGTTGCCCAGGGTTGCCTCACCCGTGTGTGTCATACGCATATACACACCCAGCGGCGCCAGCGTCACAGCGCATCGCAAAGGATCAGCCCCCCTTCCTCCCAACCGTCAACGGCACCGGCCAAGGCCCAAAAGTCCCACTTGGCACAGTAGGCAGCGGGAGGGCACTGGCCCCACTCGGCGCCAGTTCAGGGCGCGTTCACGCCAATCGCGTTCCATAGTACATCATCTTTCGTCTTGCGATGTCAGCAGGAGCCATACAATGCCTGCACGCGGCGCGAGAGCTCGGAACGCAGCCAGGCCGTGTCCTTCAACGCCCACCAGGCACATGCACATGAAACAGTCACCCTGTGACCACAAGGCACACCAGGGCCGCCTCTCTGACAAACCCCCCGGCCCCGCCCCCTCCCCCCGGCCCCCCTTGCGTACAAGAAGACAGGAAGGGACAGGCCAGCGTGAGTCCGAGGCCCAACCATCACAGGCAAGCACCAGCACCACCCAAAGCCCAAACCCAGTGCCTGCCCAGGATGCCTGCATGAAACCCGCGTCAAGGGCATCGCGTGCGCCAGTACATTCGCTGCGCGCAGCATACTGCCTGCTTCGTCGCACCCTGCTTCGCCACCCACTTTGTGTAGAGCACGCAGGCCCCCTCGCCAAGGGGCGGAGACCATCAGACCAACACGCCGGCGGGGCACACACCTGCTGCCCAGCAGGGCCCAAGCTCGTGCTCATGCACCAACGTTGCATGTAAATGTACAAAGCCGCTTGAAGTACAATGCTCGTACAGGTCGTCAAGTCTCCTTACAAAGCTTTCCACAGCCCAGTGGGTACGAACGCCGATGAGCGCACGCTACCCCTGGCAATACCGGTACCCGTGGTCAGCCCCACGAGCCCGCGTGCACCACGGACGCTGGCCACTCTAATCAAGCTGCACAGCCATAATACTCACGCACTTGATGTGCCCTCAGCCGTGACCGCCGTGTCACTTTGTCACAAGGCCACACAGCACACAGCCGGTTGGCTCACGGACGCAGGGGCCACACCCACACACAACCTAACAGCCGATATCAACGGCTTCCCCCCGACGCTGCAACTCATGGTATCCTAGCATAGCGTGTCGTGTCATGGCACTTGAGCCTCCTCAGTGGCCGTTGCCGCAGCACCCGCTGCCGTTGGCGGCCGCCCCGTTTCCGTTTCCGTTACCGTTACCGTTGGAGTGGTTATCAACAGATGCCGCGTTCTTGTCGTACGGCAGGTCCAGGCAGGGGTTGGCGCCGAAGAAGCCGGCGGGCTTCATGGAGAAGCCGCACATCTGCGGGTGGAAACAAGGGTCAAGGGGTGATCGCCAATAAGGGCATTCCAAAGGCAATGCACGCAGCTGTATCGGCATGTCAGCTCCCAGTGTATGCACAGGGCACGCCTCCGGTCCATTCTCACACGCTCCTAGGAGCCCTCCCAGGAGCCCACGGGCTGTACCACGATCAAGTGCCAACAGCCGCGCAGTCAGCCTTGCACAACATGTACACACCTAGCTGCTGAACCACACGCGGGCGCCACGGCACCCTACGAACCACCTCCATGGGCGTGGTGAGAAAGTCCTCCGGCCGCACCGACGTTCAGCGGTTATGCACAGCCACCCTCGACGGCTGATGCTACCGGTAATGCACGTGCCCCACCCATGACCCACCTCCACGGGCATGATGGGGAAGTCCTCCGGCGGCATCACCAGCAGCCGTGCACACCGCACACGCACACCACGTTCTGCGACCTGCTGCTAATACACGTGCCCCACCGACCTCCACGGGCATGATGGGGAAGTCCTCCGGCGACATCACCAGCAGCCGTGCGCACCGCACACGCACACCACGTTCTGCGACCTGCTGCTAATACACGTGCCCCACCCATGACCCACCTCCACGGGCATGATGGGGAAGTCCTCCGGCCGCACCACGTGCGTCACGCCGAACGAGTACCACACCACCGGGTCCGCACCCTCCAGGGGAGCGTCCTGAAGGATGAAGCGGAGGCACACACAAAATGTTTTCAGGGTTTGCAATTGTGTACAGCGGTACCACGTGTCGCACCATGGGGTCAGCGTCGTCCAGGGTGGCGCCTTGGGGATAGAGGGGGGAGAGGCAAGGGGGATATCACCCTTGAGCGCTGCCAATGGGAAGCGCCACTCAACGAAACGCCCGGTGCGGGGCGGGCGCAGCAGTGCAGGGGGCAGAGCAGCCCACGTGCCCACTTGCATGCGTGCGTGCCCGGCTGGGCACTGCACCCCATGCACGTCCGTTGGTGCTGGGGGCACCGGTACGCGGTACCCACCTCCTTGGTCCACTGCTTGAGGCCCGTGCAGTCCTTGGCACCGAACACGTAGTCGCCGGCGGGCCAGTACTGTGGGGTTGGAAGTCAAGGGGTGAAGTTGGGACATGTGGGTACTGCGAGAGGAGCGGATCAGTTGCGGTCTGTAGGGACCAGTGGGGGTCAGTGAGGGTCAGTGGGGGTTGTTACGGGCCCGTTCGGGTCGGTAGGGATCGGCGGGGGTCAGTGAGGCTCAGTAGGGGTCAGTCGAGGTCAGTGGTGGACAGTACGGGTGCAGCCACGGGGTGCAGCTGCTGAGCACCATCCTGCGAGGACCGTACAGTGCCGTACTCTGTACGGGCGGGGCACGTGATACGCAATCTTACGTTCCTTAACTGAGCTTAGCAGCAGGTTACCCATGTGGAAAATTGCTCTCCCAAAGCACGGCCCGCCCCACCTGTTTGTCGCTGTGCGGGGTCACCCACAGCTGCTTGGTGGCGAAGTGGCCCTTGTGTGCGATGAGGGAGCCGGGCTGCGCCATCAGCGGGGGGTGCGCCATGGGCACCAGCTTGTAGCCCACGGGGGCGTGGGTTACCGGGTTGACCACCTGGGGACAGGGACACATGGTGCATGTATACTCGGTGCATGTGTATTAGCAGCTGCTGCGACTGCTCCATGGCACCAGCTTGTAGACTTCGTGACGCATGAAGTTGACCACCTGAGGCCAGAGGCATGTAAAGCAACAGAGTGCATTTGCGCGTGCGATAGAAGCACAGGTCCGTCCACTCCAACGCCTTCAACTGCCTCCGTTGCCAGCTGATCCTGCCTAGTTGCACTTGGCTCATCAATCATCACCACCTCCCCAGCTATGGCACTGCTTCTGCACAGTGCACACCTTGGTCCGCAGGACACGTGAAACTCAAGCATTCTGCGTACGGTGCGCCGGTACGCCGGCCGAAACGCCCATGCAGCCCAGCAGGATAGCCCCGCCCCAGCCTGATAGGCAGGTACGCTGCACGGCACGGCAACACACCATGCCTATTGCGTAAGACGGGCCACACCCACCAAGCACCGTGCCCACGCGCGCGCCCACCTGCGGGTTGACGAACTTCCAGATGCGGCCCTTGTCGGGGGCGATGCACCGCTGCGCCGCGTGTACGGACGTCAGCGGCGTCTCCACCGTACGGAAGCCGTTGCCGTACGGGTTGGTCAGCGCGTCCCACGGCATGGCCTCCACGTTGAGCTGCGGAGATGAACGCAAGCAAGCAAGTAGGAACCATTGACCAACGCTTTTGGGGGCATGGTGTACGGCAGTGCGATGAGGGGGGCAACACGGCATCGCCAGGAAGGTGGACAGTAGTTGCTGCGATTGCTAAAGCAGCGGGATATTGCATGTCCAGGCGCAATAGACCAGGACCGGTCACGCGGTGCATGGCAACTGAAGGAACAAGCCTCCTTTACCAACAGCCTTGCCCCTTCCCCTTGTGCCACCCTTGCCCACATACCCTACACACGCACCCCCATGCATGCACCCAACACACACCTAACCCCCACCTCCTTGACCAGCACGGCTCTGCCGCCCTCCTCGTCGTCGATGGCGGGGTCTATCCGCGCACAGAACATGTGCTGGTGGTGCTGCGCATTTACACCCGGGCCCACCAGCACGCCGTGGTCGGGGGCGTGGCGGGGCTCGCCTGGTGGGGTGTGGGTTAGGCACCTTGTAGGTTATTTAGGGTGTGGGGAACTGCATTTGCTGGTGGTGCTGCAGGTTGGCAAACGGTAGGGGTGGCGGGCCGACAGTGCAGCATAAGTATGTACCTCATGCTTGCCCGAGTAATCAACAACCCCAACCCCAACCTACACACAGGCTGACCGTTGCCTTAATACACGTGCACACTCACCTGGCGACAGCATGTTGGTGGACAGCTCGCCCGTCAGCTTGATCTCCAGCTGGATGGCGCCGTCCTGGGGGCAGGAGGGGGAAAAAGAGGCATGGGTTTGGGTCAAAGGTCAGTAGGTGTGTAAAGGCGCAGGTCAGTATACATCCGTGGCATGGGTGCTGGACAAGGTGCATTCCTTTTGCACAGGGGCCTCCGCGTGAGGCCTCCAGCAACGTAAGCAGTGGCACACGTCAAATTTCCAGGACCCCGTCCAATAAGGCAGTGGACGCGCACCGAAAGGACGTTACTTCCAGGCAGCTAGGCGGAGGGCAGCTCCCAATCTACACCCTGCCACCATGCAGCATCTATGCGACCTGTCCAACCGCCCGCCCGCTAACCTAGCCAGATTACCAATTCCCCGCCCCTTTCTTACCATGTACAGGTACCAGTAAAGCGCGTACCTGCGATCAAGAGGTGCATGAGTTGGGCTGCTGGCGTGTACCGGTACTGTGTTCTCAGATCTGCACCCTGCTCATTCATGACGTGCACCAGAGCGCACAAGGCATGCCCACGGGCTGCCTAGCCTGCACCATTTCCACCGGTGCAGTGCAACACCAGATATCAGTTCTAAGAGCAGCAAGATCACCACCACCGAATGCTATGCTAACACACTCGTAGTTGACGACGGTGGCGATGTGCGACACCACCAGCCTGGGGGCGAGGTGTGTATTAGGTGCATGTGTATTAGCGGGTTGTGCGGAACACGAACACCCACTCGTAGTTGACGACGGTGGCGATGTGCGACACCACCAGCCTCCTGCCCCGCCTGCTCTCGCTGTGCCCTGTGCGGTAGTCCACGTGCTTGTACAGCAGCCCTGTGTCCTCCTCGTGCATGCACACCGCGCTGGGCAGCGTCACCGGCTCGCCCCTGTACCGTACGGATGGAGGGTGGCAGTTGTGGTGGTTAGGAAGGTTGAGGGCGCTTTGTGGTGGTTGTGCCTCTGTTGTCCTCTTCGTGCATGCGCACCGCGCTGGGCAGCGTGACTGGTTCGCCCCTGTACGTGCGGCAGATGGGTCACGACCAGGGCATGGCCATGGTGCCGCATGTGATGGTTGCATGGGCTGTACTCGGACCTCAATACTCGCGCCCCCGCATCACGTTGACGAAGCTGCATGCGGGCCATGCACCGAATGCAGGCTGCAGTTGCAGCAAAGCGCCCTCACACAAACTATTACAACAACCGGCGCACCCACTTGCTGTCGCTGAGCGTCGCGTCAAAGTAGTGTATGCGGCCCAGGCTCCCAGTGCGGGCAGGTACAGCAGAGCGCAGACCTGGTTGGCAGGGAAGACTTACTTGCTGTTACTGAGCGTTGCGTCAAAGTAGTGTATGCGGCCCAGGCAGTCGCAGCCCAGCGTCAGCGGCAGCGTGCAGTAGCCCAGGCCGTAGTCCCCCACGTCGAACGCGCACTTGCGCACGTACGGCTCCCTGTACGGCATGTACGGCACGTACGTCAGCGGGCACGTCACTCTGGAACGCTTTTCCCTTTGGTTCGGCACCGGTATGCTGGGTGTCCGCATGAGGATGCCCTCCAACAGATAAACAGCAGTATGCCCCTGTATCCGGACGCAGCTTGGGCCCTTCCGTTCTGGGACTACGGGACACGCATGCCACTGGTTCCTGACAGGCCGGGGGGCACCATGTGGGCATGGGCGGCCCCCGGGCGTAGGTATGATGCGTGTCTCACAGTGGCTGGCTGCCATACAGTACGGCACGGTACGTACCTGGGGTCTGCGTACGGCACCGCCATCTCCACCAGCGACAGGCGGTGCATCACAGGGCGCCCACCGTACCGCACGCTGTGCAGCACGATGCCCTCCCTGCATGCACACGTGGGTAGGAGCACGAGGCGCAGTAGGTAGTATGTAGCAACGCTCGGCGTTTGGGGAAGTAAGGAAGTAACTACACTGTGCAGCAGGACGGCTCCGCTCAATGTGGGCCATACAGCTTGCTATCAGCCTCCCTTGGAGCCGCACCTGTAGTTGAACCCAAGGCGGAATGACCAGTTGTGCCACCGCACCAGCTGCCCCTCCACGCTGAAGCTGGGGCCCTGGGGAGCACGGACGAGGAAAGCTTCATTGGGAGAGATGGACAAGCAGCAGATGCAGGACGCACGTGCATAAGCTGCCAGTGTAAAGCGGTGGGCGGGAAGCTAGCTGCAGCTGCAGCTGCTCTCCGTACAGAGGCTGCTGGGGCTGCTGGGCCCCTCCGGCTGAGGCAGGTCAAGCCAGGTTCAGGGAGCGATTGAAACACTCCGCCACCCTCACCTCCGGCTGCACGATGTTGAGGGGCTTCAAGTCGGTGCGGGTGGGGCCCTGGAGCGACCTGTACGGCAGGGCAAAGCACAGGCCTGTTACACCAGCATACGCACACGGTACCGGTGTCCCAATTAACAAGAACGGAGGCAGATACGAGGTAGGAAAGCCTCCTCCAAACGCGGTAAATTGCATTGTTCACTGCTAATTTGCCCGTTTGCCGATACGCACCCAAGACGCACACAGCAATGCAGGACAGTGTTGCTTGCCAGCAGTGTGCTTACGTGTGGTAGTTGTTGTTCTCCCTGTTCCACTCCACTGTGTCGTCCTTGTACGGCAGATCAATGCGGATCACCTTGCGCTTGTCCTGCGGGTAAGGTCCAGCAGGGTAGCTTACAGAGGGTCCTCGCAGTACGGCACCGGCGGAATAGGGGAACAATGGCGGCGTGGAGCTATTCCTTGCCATGAGCACGTCCGCAGCATGCCCCACAAAGGGGCAAGCGTGCGCCTGTCTGTCGGGTGCAGTCGGCAGGGGTGTTTTGCGCGCAGGGCATGCTGGCTGAGGCCTTTGCGTGCAAACAGAGAGGAGGCATGGGGCACGGTGCTGTGTATTAGCGTGGTTGCCTGCCGTGGCAGGGGAGGGACTCAGCGCCACTCCGTTATGGCCAACGGTCAATTGCACGTGGTCAACGGTCAACGGTCGACGCACCATGCTGACGACGGGCACCATGTCCAGCGGGTGGGCGTAGGCATTGTCGTCGGGGCTGCGAGGGCAGGGCCACGTGGCATTGGGCACGGTATAAGGGGCGCTGCAACTCCATAACACCGTCACCCGCTCCCTCAGCCGTCCCAATACGTAATCCTAGGTCTCCAAGGCCACACGCACGTCCACCACCCAACCCACCACCCTTTCTTAAAACAAACACAAAATGGCCCTGACCACCTTATTAAAAATAAATACCGGAAACCACACACAAGGCCCCCACCAGCATAACATACATGCGTGTATGCCCCCGGCGCACCCACCAGCTCGTGAGGTACATGAAGCACTGTACAGCTTGAGGCTCATACGCTGCACGTCTACACACGCGGTCATTCTCGTTGTGCACCAACCGCATGTTGAGGTACATAGAGCCCTGTAGACAAACCGACAACCTACAGACCAACGACACAAACACAACATTACTGGACCCACCAGGTTTTGAGGTACATGAAGCACTGGATGGCCCGCTCGTCCACGGGCGAGGCGTGGATGGACCACGGGTCGCAGCACACCAGGTCCAGATCTGCCACGCCGTACCTGCATGGGCGTGTGTACGGCAGCACGGTAGGTACAGCACGGCAAGCGTGTACGCTTGGACCTTCCATGCCATGCACCGCTTTGGTACGTATATATGACGCTGCGCGCTGTGTCAAAGGGCGATCATTTGCAAAGCAGGGTGTACAGGGGCGAATTGGGGGAGCAGCATGCCTGCTGTAACCCTTGGCCCGGGGAAACAGGCTGGGTCAGGCAAAGAGTGCGCGCCTAACGGATTCAACCGCTGTACCTGCACACATCCGATTGCGGTAATAGGTCGACAATGGATCACGTTGCTATTGTACCTGTGGGAGCAGTGTGCTAGCCCGCGTGCGCACCTGTCCCGCAGCAGGGCCACCACCGCCGGGTCCGCCTTGGCGATGGCCTCCGCCTCCAGGCAGTCGTCAGGGGAGGCAAGCGCGCTGACGCCCTCGACCTGCATGGCAAGGTCCAACACCTGCGTGTGGTACTGGTACAGGCGCTCCAGTACTGTATTGGGTGTTGGAACGCGGTCTCGCACTGGCGTAGGGGCCACCGCTTTGTGCGGCGCGAGTCGGCCACCCCCTTATCTCCATCCAGCCGGCTGCCACCCCACTACTGCCCGGCGCACGCACCTTGTCCCAGCTGACCACCATCTTGGCCGACGGCTCGCGCCCCGCCTGCCCACATAGCGTTTAGAGCAAGGCAGGAACGGCAGGTCAGTGCGTGGACAGGGAACGGTTGACGCGCGCTACTCGTTTCCCCGACAGAGGTGTGCCCCCAGGCTCATCCACTGCAAACCAGGTTACATGCAGTCGAGGTGCGGCAGCAATCCTGCTTGCTGGTGCAATCAACGCCTGCGTCAGCTGACCCACTGGTTCAAGTTCCTAACGACTGCGGTACGCACCCCCCGCCTCGTACACCCCGTCCCGGGCCCACATGCATTTCGCGCGCCTCGTGGGTGTCGACACCCGCTGGTCACGGTAAGCCACAACTCTCTTGTACGGTACACTGACACACACGTGGACATACGCGACGACGGACGAGTCAGTGAACTCCACCTAGATCCCGTACAAGACCGTCACGGCTTCTCGTTCAGTTTGGCCCCATACCGTACCCCTACACGCACCTCCAGCTCGCACACCGCCTCAACGACCCCCATGAGGCCCTGCTGCTGCAGGATGCAGAAGGCGCGCCGCGGCGGGGGCGCGGGCAGCTGCCCCCGCTCGAATGCCACAAGCTCCGCCTTGGGGGGCTCCTGGGGGACGTGTGTAGTGTGCAAATGGAGAGGTGATGAGTGTGTAATAAGGAAATACGGCCGGCAGTGGCTCGCGGGGTGGCCGGCTGGTGATTGCGGGTGCGGAGCCGCAGATGGGGCAGCTGGCGCTTCAAGTGTCACGAACTTAGCCTATTGCATGCGATGAAGGGGACAAAATGTGTGGCTAAGGCGGCTTCACGTGGCTGGAACGGCTGCAAAACGGCTCGGGAGAGGTGTCAGTTGGCACGTGTCAAGGTCGTCAGCTGCGGCGAGGCAATCCCACGGGTACATACCGTCGGATGTGGCCGTATAACCTAACAAAAGTGTATGCGTTGATATCAGTCAATGTAATTCGCGTGCGGTTGGGCGCGCTCACTTGCAAGGAGATGACATTGAACCGCAGCCCGTCGAGGCAGCCCTCCTTCTCCGCAAAGGCGCGGACAATTGCTGCTGCTTGTCGAATCTCATCGGCAGAGAGCGGGTCAAGCGGGTGGCCTGCCGGGCGGGGCAGAATTTCGCCGAGACCTTGTCAGCGCGGGGGCCCACGTGCTAACGGCCCTCGATCACAGCAATCTACAAAGCGCATGCACGTTGCATGCTACCATATAGGCGGGCTCACTTGTCATCTTGCCGCGGCCCTTGCGCTTTTTCTGGTGCCGCGGTGGAGCAGCAGCAGCAGCTGCGACGATGGAGCGCGCAGAAGAAGCAAACCGGGCAAAGAAGCGGGGTGAACCAAACAAGCAGGAGCCTACTTCACGTGACAGTTTATGGCCCCCAAATCATCTTCCGCAACAAGACCTTTACAACACTTTCCCGTTTCCGCCCAGTCCGAAGTCGTGCAGTTTGTCATTGCAGGAACTTGATGATGCCGTTGACATAACCGCTGCGGGCACACTGAAAGCCGTCAGACACGCAGTACGCATGCACATTGTCAGTGTATGCACATTCTAGGCGTACATCCAAGTTGAGGAGGTGTCCACACCACCCAGTGCACGCGACTAGGGTTTTCCCCTTTCTACAGCCCTACAGCCCGCTAATTACCTGGCAACGCATCCAGACCAAACGAACTCAAGGCCCGAAAAGTCCAATTGAAGTTATGGCGCACGTGGAGACCAGTAACCCCCATCCACTCAGGATACACCCTTCCGCACCTTTCAAGTCTCGTCCACCCTATGCACCTCGACAGCACTCGGCCCCCAACAGCCGCAACACCCGCCAGCTCCCATCATCACCCGCACCCCACTCCCCACGCCTAACCCACCGGCATCTGCATCATCTTCTGCTGCTGCCACCACCGCTGCCACCTCCACCTCACGCTGTTCGACAGCGCCCCCACAACCACCACGCTCGCCTCCACACCGCCCGCCGCCCCCACCCCAAGCCCCGTTCCCGCCGCCCCCGCCCCTGCCCCTCCCGCCGCCGCCCCCGCCCCCGCTGCAGCCGCCGCCGCCCCCGCCCCCGCTGCAGCCGCCGCCGCCGCCGCCATCGCATTCGACTTGCCCGTGGCCGCCACCAGCGCCAACCGCCCCGCCCACGGTGCAAGCGTTACAGGCCGCAGCCCAGCTGCCGCCAGCGCCTGCAAGGCATGCCCATCAAAGGGCAGGGTAGCGTTGAACCATGCAGCAGCACACATATGTAGCAGGCAAAGACAACACAGGTCGTGTCAGTGCGACTGGGAGCTCGCGCAGAAAGCTGTACGGTAAACAGGAAACATGGAAAATGCACGGACTCAAACAAGTAGCCTGGTCCATCGTGCAACAGCAGATGCACGTGCTGCCGGCACCCTCGCACAACACAATGCCCACTGCCCCCTTGCACGTGCGCAATGCCCACTTGCACCACGCGCCCAAAACGTATGACACGGGGCGATTGCAAGCCCCTGCCCTCGTACTTTCAGCGTTCACCCATGCACACACATGTTGACACGCGCACACGTGCACGCACCGTGCCACATGACACGATACAGTACGGCATGGTGCAGCACAGTACGGCACGTGACGGTACGGTACAGTTCCCCCCAAGCGTGCGTTGCAATGCCACACAGGCGCCCGCCCACCTGGTGCGAGGTGCAGCTTCGCAGCAGCTCCGGCGGCGCGCGCGGCCACTCGCACAGGCGCATGGTGGCCAGCTCTACCATTTGGGCCGCGTCGTCGGAGCAGGTAAGGTCGTCAAGCGCGGCGCGGGCTGCGGCGACAGACAGTACACCGCTTAATGGCCTTGGGCGTGCTACAGCCCAGAGCAAGGCAGCAAGCTCCCCTCACACAACCTGCAACCGTGCTGTACTACTGTCGTTGCCTCCCTGATCGGGTAGCTAATGAGGCTGGCACCTGCGATTCATCAGTCATCCCGGCAGCGCAAAGACAGTGCACGTCAGCCCCATCCCATCACCCACGTGTGTCTGCCCCGATGGTCCCTACAATTGACCATGGCAAACAATGTGACTGCGCTGACCATGCCCAATACCTGCCTTAACACACACTCTCGCCATCCCAGCACCGCACACTGGTACACCCCGCACCCACGTGTGTCCTCCCCCGTGGTGAGCAGCTCCTTGAGCAGCAGCAGCGCCTCCTCAGCCAGCCGCAGCCGCTGCATTCCGGGGTACGTGTATTAACAGGAGGTAGTGTATTAGCTCACGACGGGGTGGTGCAATCAACGTATAACTACACCCTTCGCCAGCCACAGCCGCGGCAGCAGGAAACGGGTGTGTGCAAAGGCAGGGGCAGATGACCACTGGCGATGAACGATCCGCTGTACGGTCGTCATGTGGTTTACAGACAGGATTTACAACCGGCGGTGACACCACCAAATAGGAGGCGCATGCCCCGGCATGGTGCCCAACAGCGGTCATAACACGCAGTCGAACATCTCACGGACGCGTTTCAACCCACCTGGAGCCACCTAGCGGGTGAGACGGTGCGACCAATGACACCCTGGTTGAAAAGGGAAGGGGAACGACATTAAGCATGTTAGCGGGTGGCTCTGCAGCTATGTATAGGTAGGGTACAAGACGCATGGTAATGCGGTGCAGAACAGGACCCGCATAACCCCTGGCTTCTTGCCGACAGCCTCCTTTCAATAGCCCTGAACGACGGGACCGCCGCACAAAGAAAGCGTACGACGTGGTGGTTTCACTGCTTCAAACACCTCACTCCCCTCACCTGGAGCGAAGAGGACGGCGGCGTAGGGTACACGGGGTCCAGCGGAGAGGCAGCATGGCCGCCTGGAGGGAGGGACAGCGGAGCAAGGGCTCAGTGGCAGGGCCTCGCACAAAGTTCGCGTGTGGCTGCCGAGCACCCTCCCCTGCTACCTTCCCCCTTACGTACCGGCACCCCGCCACCCTTGCACTCCGTCCCAGTCACGTCACGACCCCGCGAGCCACAGCAAGTACGGTTCCAAGGTATTGTCCTGCGAAATGACCCATAGCAAGCCTACTTCGGTTCTACCCTCGCATCCTCCCATGCCCTTCCGCTCGCCTTGCACGTGCCGTGTGACTCCCATGCCCTGTTGCTCCCCTCACCTGGCGGCGCGCAGGCAAAGTCCGCCAGCTCCAGCAGCCGTTGTGCCAAGCCGTAGCGCTGTGGCCGAAAAATAACGGGGTAGAAGGGGGGGGGGCGGACACGCAACACACAGGGTAAGTGCCGCGATCGGTCGTAAGAGGTGCGACAATGGGCAGCAGCCGCTGAGCCAAGCCGCAGCGCTGCGGGGCAGGGTTCCGGCAGGTGTGCTCCATGCACACGCAGCGCCATGGGTAGGGCCGCCTGGCAAGGGCCACAGGCCGCACGTCCAGCCTACAGCGCCGCGAGTCAGGGGCTAGCCCAGGGGTCCAGGCTCGCGGGCAAGTAGCTGGCTGGCTGCGAGGCGGCGTGAAGAGATGCATGCGGTACAGTGCAGCCATGAGGCCATCAGCGCAGCGCAACGCCAAGATGTGGGTTGCAGGGCGCAAGTGCAGCCTGCGCGCAGCTCCCGGCTGTGCACCATGCACAAGGCTCCCGTGCGGGTACGGTGGGCCGTGGACTTGCACTGCAAGATCAGTTAAGGACACGCCTGAACGCCACTCACGCTGCTCCAGCTGCCCCCGTGGCACATTGCCGCCAGCAGCCCCTCCTGCCCCGCCTCCAGGCTCCCCGCCAGCAGCGCCAGAACACGCCGCGGCACCTCGTACGGCCCCCAGCCGCCGCCGCTGCCGTACGCCCCATCCTCCGCTGCCGTACACCTGCCGCCGCCGCCAGCTCCTCCCCCAACACCGCCGCTAGAACTGTCGCCAACGCCGCCGGCGGCGTCCCCGACTCCGTCCATCCCCTCCTCTGCCCCCGCTTCGTCCGTATCCAGGTCCAGGCAATCCAACAGCGCCGCCGCGAGCTGTTGAGCTTCCCCCGCGTCCATGCTCGTCCCGTGCCGTACGGCATCGTCAGTATCCATGGCGGCTGGCCCGCCGCCGGCGCCGGGCGGTGACGGAGACGCTGGGTACGCCTCCGCTGCCCCCAGGGCACCGGCAAGGCACCGGCGGCACGCAGGGGTCTCGAGCAGTGCCTGCAGCAGCTGTACGGCAGCTGCGGCGGGCGCCATACCCGTACGGCAGCCGGAGGAGGGACCCGCGGGTCGGTGGCGCTGCAGCAGGGGGGTGAGCAGCTGCCCAGGGCGCTGCAGCACGGGGAGTAGGACCTGGGGGTGCGGAAGGTGTGGCGCGGAAGGGGCAACAAATCGTCTAGGTCAGTGGTGCAAAGCGCACCAGTCGTAATCTCCTAGTATGGTCACGTAAGTAATGACCATACTACAAACGTGGCACAAACCACGGTACGACGCTGCGGTGTTCTGTGGCACGTGCAACAGGTCGCCGTTGAACTCCATCCCCAGCCCACCTCCCGGCCCGCCAACGCGGGCAGCGCCGCAGCGAGCGCCCCCACCGCCTCCGCCGCACAGCTCAGCACGTCCCCCGCCGCCGCGCCGTACCCGCTACCACCCGCGGCCGGCCCGCTTGCGACGGCGCCCGCGGCGCCGTAGAGCTCAGAGAGACGAAGTAGCAGCTGTACAAGCGTGGCCGTAGCTGCCACGCCTGTGGAGCCACTGCCCAGGTCGCCGTGCGAGCTGTGTCCAAGGCAACTAAGGCCCCCGACCACAGCCAGCAGCCCTGACCGTGCCGTCTGGACCGTCACGTCCGTCGCGGACGCGCCGCCGCCGCCGCCTTCGGTGCCGCCACCGCCGCCACCGGCAAGCCCGAGGTGTGCCCTAAGGTGCTGCCGCCGGAGCTCCCTTGCGGCGCCTGGCCCCTTGGCGGCCCCCTCCGCCCCACCGACACCCGGGAATTGCATCCCTAGGGCCTGGCCCGAGGCCGGGGCCGTGCATGTGACTGTGGGTGTCTCGCCGCCAAGTCCAACCGCCGTACGGCAGGCAGGCGAGTGCTGCAGCAGCCCGGCGAGAAGCTGCAGGCAGCTGCCAACGGCGCCGCGGAGGCTGGCGAGCTCGTCTGGCGTCAGCGGGCGGCTGCTGCTGATGCCGGCAAGCACGCCGCTGCCAAGAGGCGCTGCCTTGGCTGCCGCGCCGTTTCCGCTGCCATTGCGGTTCCCCTGATCAGGCCGTCCCGGTCCGGCTGCAACCTCCTGCGAGGCACCAAGTGGCAGGGCAGTACAGCATGCGATGCGACCAGGGATTGGAGGAAAACGCGGGTTATGCCTGGACAGGTTCCCACTAGCCCGGCGGAATGGTGCATGAGCTGACCGCCTCCGCAGCAGAGGTACACACCGGTAACCCTGTCAACGACGCGAGCAAGCGGCTCTGCTAGAACCCGCCAGCAGTAAGCATTGCATGTAGGTAACGTGGCCCAACAAGACCCGAGCAACACGCAGCAAGAGTTCTGGGCCTCACCTGGAGGAATGCCAGCAACCCGTGCAGCAACGCCGTGCCGTCCCCCTGCCCTGCCGCCAGCGCCCGCAGCTGCTCCCGCACCCCATCCAGCCGCACACCCGCAACTGCTGCCCCCTCCGGGCCGCCCCCGGATCCCGCCGACCCGCCAGGGCAGCCTGCCCCCACCCGAGCGCCCGGCCCCTCCGCCCCTAACCCCACGCCGCCGCTCCCACTGCCACCGTCCTGAGCCCCAGCGCCGTTGTTGCTGACCCGACAAGACGCCGGCCTCGACCCCGCAACACCAGTGTACGACCCGGACCCCATACCCATGCCGCTGGTGCCGCCGATGACACCCGTGTGCCCAGGTGCCTGCAGGCCCGGGTCCCGCTGCTCCGACTGCAGCAGCAGGAGGCGCGATAGCGCCTCCCCGCACGTGCACCACAGCCGCTGCCACAGCGGCAGCCGAGCAGCATGCACACCCTGAAGCGCCGCCAGCAGCACCGCGGGTGGCGGCGCCGGCCGCTGCTGCTGCTGTTGCTGGGGCCCCGCCGCCACCGCCGCCGCTGTCGCTGGCTGTTGCGCTGCCGCCGCTGCCCCGGCCACTGCCGCTGCGGAAGGCGCGGGTGCCCCCGTCGGCGCCGTCGGCGCTGCCCCAGTGGCGGTGGCGGTGGCGGCGTCGGCGGCGCCGCCGGACGCCGTTGTCACCTCGCTGGCGGCGGGCCCGACGTCGCCGCCGCCAGCGAGCACCCGCTGTACCACCGTCGGCGCCGGCATGGGCGGCCCCGGCGCCGTGTGCATGCTGCCGCCGGGCGCCAGGTTTACCGTCGCCGGCGGCGGCGGCGGCGGCGCGGCGGCGTCAGGTTGGAAGAGCGCCCGAAGCTGCTGGTTGTGATGTTGCTGTTGCTGTTGCTGCTGCTGGTGGTGGTGGTGCTGGTGTGGCTGGTGCGATAGGTGGTGCGGGAGCGGGGAGGACTCGGCGGGGTTGCGCCGCTTGGCGGCCGTCCCTGGCCCCGTCCCTGCCCCTGCTGGCCCTGGTCCTCCTGCGGCGCCGTGCTGCTGCGGGGATGAGCGGCTGCCCGCGTGCGCGGCACGTGCCCTGTGCAGCTCGCCCTCCAGCTCCGCAGCGCGTGCACGTGCCTGTATGACGCGGTCGTACATTCAGCAAGGGCACTCAGCGTGCACAATATGTCAACAGCTCCTCACAACTCTCTTGTTGAGCACAGTCGAAGGGTCTAAACTAATTGACGGCGCGTCGTTCGGACACTGCAGGGGGGGCCGCCCTTACCTCGACCAGGGCCCGTTCCGCCTTCTCCGCCCGCTCCCTCTCTTCCTGTTATACGGCAATGGGGCGGCGACGAGCAAGGACTGGGCGATATCCATGCTTATGGGCACGGCGCATGGGGATTTCGTGCGAGGTCAAAGGCACACAGTGGCAACGCCAGGGCTCTGCGCTGACTACGGCCGTATGCCTTGCCATAGTGTCATGCAAAAACACAGGTGCGATAATGCGCATAGGGTGACGAAGCGGCCTATCCTGCGCTGCTGTCTGTCGCACCTTCTGTCGTTTCTGTAGAGAAGATGCCTGGCTTTGGAACTGCTGCTTCTGTGGGGCGTTTGGGAGGAGCATGGCCGAGAGCGCAGCGTCTTACACAAGCAGAGCAGTGCAGGAAGTGACAAACTGATCGACAGCTAGCACAAAACATGGAAACAAAGCTGGCGCCGCGCTGTGGGTAACTACACCGTCAGAAACTCCTGACAAGGCCTTAAGGTTGGGCCACATGCAGATGTCACCTCAATTCTGCATGGAGCTCGTGCACGGGCAATCGGGCACGACAGCGTGTAGCTGCCAGCGGAGCAGAGCGACAGCTGCAGTCCTCGCCCCCTGCGACGTGCCCCTACACAAGACCACGTGCCCCTACACCGGACTGTGCTCACCTCCTGCTGCGCGTGCTGCAGCTCCCTCTGCACCTGCACACAGTGTGGCACAGCTTGAGGCTTTCAGCAACATGTAAGAATTGATGCAAATATGTGGCATTGGCACATTGGGCAAGGTCGTAGGATGGTGATCGTACACGACACTCACGGCTGCGGCGTAAGTCAGCGCCTGTCCCGACACGTGTCAAGCAGCTGCTGAGGCCCCCACGCCCGCGTGGCGTGCAGACACATTCATCATTATGCTCACCGACATCAGGTTGTCGACCTGCTTCTTACTCGTATCACGCTCCCTCGTCGTGGAATCGAGTTGCTCCCTGCAGAGGCAGCAGGTTCAGTCCTTAGGCGACGGCAAGGCACCTATGGCCATTTCACCAGCCCCGAACTTCACACAGTTTCGACAAATTCGGAGCCTGCCATCCAAGGCAGTGGATTTCTCGGGGCAGACAAAGGCTTGCACGTGCTCATGACCACATGTACCGGCATCGCCCAAGCAGGAAAGGAGAACGCAAGTCACAAGCCACTACCACGCATTGCATTCACCTGAGACGCGCAATCTGCTGCCGGTACATTTCCATGGTAGCCGCGTGGGCGGCGGGATCGCCGCCGCCGGGCCCCGGGCCGGAACCGTACCCCACATGCCCCCCGCCACCCACTCCCATGGCCACCCCGTGGGCACCATGCACTCCAGGGCCTGCGGGACCCGGGCCGCCACCACCAAATGTCACCGTGCCAGGAGGTGGCCCGCCCGCCGCCGCCGCCGGCGGTGCCCCCGGCGGCGACGCCCGGCCCTGCGGCATCCCCGCAGCTGCGGTCGGCCCCATGCCCGGCGCTGCAGCTGAGAAGCCCACCGCCCCAGGACCTGCTGCCCCTGTCAGCGCCCCGGAACCCGTCCTGCCAGGGAGCGGCCCGGGCGCAGTTCCGGCGCCGCCGCCACTGCCACCGCCGCCGCCGCCGCCGCCGCCAGGCGGTTTGGCTGTGGCGTCGTCCTCCTCGTCATCGGCAATGAGTCCCGCCAGCAGCGGCGGGCGCGCGGCAGCGGCGGCGGTGGCGGTGGCGGCGGCGCCGCCGCCGCCGCCGGTGGCGCCGCTGCCGGCGTTGCCGCTGGCGGCCGAGGTAGTGGGTGGCGCCCCCGACGGAGCTGGCGCTGCGGATGGGCAACGCAACGATATGCCGTCGTGCGGATGCTCACAATGATGACAGCACGTCAACAAGCATGTTACGGTGGCAGAATGAGGATGCTCAATGCTAGCAATTTAAGTGGCACAGAAGCAGCTGAGGTGTGCTGAGCGGAACTGACACGCCTGCTCCACAACCCACCTGTGCCCTGCTGCTGACGAAACAGCCCGCCGGGCGCCGCGTTCGAAGGCCCGTACGCCCCGGTCACGAATCCCGCCGTAGCCATGGGTCCCATACCGTGCGAAGTGCCGTACACGGCACTGCTGCTGCCTGGACCGGCAGCGGCAGCTGCGCCCTGCGCAAGCTGCTGGCCAAGGTTTCGGGCCTTGCCCGCTTGCTGTTGCTGCGTGGGGATTGGGGGCCGCTGTTGGTGCTGCTGCAGGGCAGAGGGCTGACCCTGGCCCGGCCAAGCGCCCGAGGGGCCCGTGGCACCGGAATGTGACCCGCCGCGGCTGCCAGCCCCTGGCCCATTGTGAGGACCTGGGTACCCTCCTTGAGATTGCCTCGATCCTGCAGCCGGTGCCGGTCCAGCCCCGCTGTTTTGCACGCCCCGCTGGTGCTGCCAGGACATGTTGCCGTTCCCGCCGGGCTGGTTCCGCGCACCGCCGGCAACGTCCTGCTGCTGCACTCCGGGAGCTGTGCTTTGGGCCGAATGACCTTGGCCAGCCTGCTGGACATGCGAGCTGATTGCGCTGGTTGCTGCGACCGGAGCAGCTGGGGGAGCGGGAGCTGTGCTGCGAGGAGCCGGGTACGCGCTCAGCGGAGGGGGGCCGCTTGCTAGTGTGGTTCGCAAAGGACTATGAGTTAGCTGTGTTCCACCCTGCATATGTTGGCCGAGGGCATGAGGTCACAGCGGTGAGCTACTTGCCGTGCTGTGGACGCGATGGTGCCGAGGGCATCGCGCGAAAGCTGCAGCCATAGTGCAGTAAGGTACCTGTGCTAGATCTTGATGCTTTTGCACCAGAGCGTCGACGTCGAAGTCGAAATCGTCCTCCTCGTCGTCGCCCATTGCTTTTTGCCAAACGCGGTTACGTGTGGAGCATTGCCCCTTTGCTTACATCATGCTCTATAACTAATACTCAGTATCCTATTGCCGTGCGCAATCCAGGGGCGCCACATAAAGTGCAGGAAAGGCTGAATTAAGCTCGCTGCCGAGTGACCTCGCGACAAGGTTGACCGTCGGTTTAATAAAGTACACTCCACTTCATGCATGTGTAATTTCTGGGCTAGCGTGGGCGGCCTTGCAGAGGACATGTTCGGGTGTACGGCGCTTGAGTGGCGGGAAAATGGCTCGTGCCGTCATGAGGTCGGGTGCTCGGGCGCGGTACCAGGGGTCCCCTGTGCGGTACGGTATGCTGTGCAGAGTGCATGTCTGTACGACAACCCCCTACACCCCAAGCGGAAGGCGTCCCGCGTAGTAAAGCTGAGCCACGCCAACGTGCAACAGCCCGCACAGGCCGCCCCGCCGTACGAGTCCGATGCACCCGCCTGCGGTTCTGGATTGGTATCCGTCGGCGTGGGGCATGTACCGGTAGCTGACGCGCGAGCGCATGGCGGTGTTCAAGTCGCTGCAGGGCAAGGGGCTGAACCCCAAGTGGCACGGCGGTGTAGGGATCCGGTACACTAAGGACGGCGTGGTGGAGGACTACACTTTCTGAGTGCAGTTGCTGCGTGTTGAGTGAGGTGGAAGGTGAACCAGGCGAATGTATGTGTTGTGTTTGTAAGGATGTTCCAGGGTGCTGAGCGGCAGGTGGCAGGTGTTACACTAATCAAGGGGAGCGAGCGGCAGGCGGCAGGTGTTTTAACTCAATCTTAGGGGGATGTGCGGAAGGCGGCAGGCGAATCTTAGGTGTTGTATTTTTCGGTCCAGGACAAATCAAGCTTCTTGCATGAAGACTGATGGCCCTTGAGCCCCCGGCTCGTACACGGGTCGTTGCATTTGCGGAGGGGAGAACCCTCGCCGTGTAACACTGACTGACAGGGGACTCCCCTGCTGACTGACTGACTGGTATCCATCGCACAATGGTTTCTGCACGTAGCTCCTGGGGTCCTTTCCGTGCATCAAAGGCCTGGGGTGAGTGGCTGAGCAATGCTGAGCCAAGCACGAGCACATTGGCCAGAGAACCTGCTCTTGGCCCTGATGCACTCAAGAGCAGACCGATCCAGAATAGAGCAGTACTTCCATGTACCTTTTTGGCTGGCCCGTCTTAGGTAGCAGTGTGACAGGGCAGCTTACAGCCCTAGGATAACACTCAAAAGGCGACGGGACCGGCCAAGCTGCCAACACACCAAGGGCAGCAGGTAGCTGGCGAACCGACACCTCCCTTGCGAGCCGTTCCGCCCAACCTCAACTTCCCATTTGTCTTGGCCCCGAAATTCGTATATACACATACAGCATGAGGCCTGGAATGCGCATACTGGAGCGCCCAGCAGTATGGCATGAGCCAGCATGGGCGCGTGACAAAGCACTCTTGTGACATACAGCAAACATTTGGCACACAGGAGGAAAATGACAACCCAGGAGTACGGAGGCGCGTTGGTAATCACAACCGCTCATGTCGGCAGTGCACACTTGTAGGAGAAGAAGCGTCAAAGTGGCGGTGCTGACGGGCCTTGCATGGCCAATCGAGCACCTGCATGTCGTATGTAGTTGGGTGTGGTCAAACATCAGCGCAGCACGCGTGGTCACATGCACGCGGACAGCCCCATCACAGCGCGCAGTGGGAGCCTGTGGGAGCAGATGCGCAGACCCACAACAGATGCAGGGCCTCAAACCATGCACCGCGAGAAAGACGCCACGATCCAGTGATGCACTGTAATATATCTTTGTTTGACGCACGGTACCATGGAATGGCGCAGCATCCAGCCTTTCCAGCACTCCAGACGTGTCACAAGGAACGTCGTGTCACCACAACCGCCCCCAACGGTGCCCTCCGGGCGCCTGATCACGTCTCTTCATGCCTTGCTGCACGTCGCACCCTGCTCATTAGATATTTTCTTACGCACACGCATTTCTCACGCCATGGAGCCCGCCCCCTGCCTCCCGGCAGGTGGTGGGCTCCCCAGGAAAAAGCAGGACTCCCTTGCACAACGCCCTTCCCACAGCCAGGCAAGGTGCGAAGGGAGTTCCCGAACAGGCACAGTCCACGCGCACAATCCGTCGTCGCTTGCGGGAGCCAAACGCCCGCGACGAAAACCATACAGCACCGCAAACCACGCACAGGAAGTAACATGAGCAAGTACGATCGCAGCGCCATTGCCTTTGGGGATGCGCAGCTCTTTGGCGTGTGTGGTGCTGTTCCACCTATGCCCCGCACACCGCCTGCCCGCCGTGGCCACGCCCTTGCGCCGTGCGCCACCTGCCAACCCACATCGGTGTACATGGCTACATGTGACAATTGGCTGCTGGCCGCTGCATGCCGACAGCGGCGCCCGCGCGGGGCCCACACGCGCCAAATTTAATTCCAGTCCATCTTGATCACATTGAGTGCACCATTGTGCCGCGCCAACCTCGCGTCCTGACCATCACTTTAGCAACCGTGACCACCCTTCCTTTCCGCCCGGGGCCACACCCTGCGCTCCCTTCCCGCGGTACCCATACCCCCAGCCACCAACCACCACCCTGAGTTCCCGGCACTCCCCCCTTCCACACGAGTCCGGTACCACACCGCACCACCCCTCTGACCCAGTAACCTCCCCGTTCTGTCTCCCGGCGGCTACCCCACTCCTCCTCCTCCTCTTCCACACCCACAAACCTCACCGCCTTCGCCCCGACTCCGCAACGGTCTCATGGTCTCCCTGACGCCTCTCAGCGCCCACCTTCCGCATCACGCTTCACGCTGTGCTCTTCCACCCACCCGGCTCCTCACCGCCCCCCGCCCCCGTATACACGGGAGCCTGCGAGAACGCCGAGTCCGGCAGCACCAGCGACGCCCTCCTAGGCGACCCAGGCAACGACCTCTCCAGCGCCAGCACATTCTCCACAGACGGCGCCGCATGCAGCTGCGTCAGGTGCCGCCCCGGCATCGCTGCCGTACCGCCAACCGTCAACCGCCGGGCACTGTTCGTACTGCCCACCGACCCGTCCGCATGCTCCAGTTGCGACGAGAGCAATCTCGACATGGTCCCGGCCCGCAGGTCGCCATCCGTCGCACCCACCACGCCCGACAACGTTCCCGCCCGGCGGATGCCCCCGTCCCCTGCCAGCATCCCGCTGTGGGTGGCGTGCGCCCGGGACTGAGCACCGCTGCGCGGGCGGGCCATGGCGACCCGGCCCGAGGCGCCCGAGGCGGGGCCGTTGAGGGACGTTACCGCGGAGATGCGCCGGGTGGCGTCGTTGTCCTGTGCCTCCAGGGCATCCGCCTTGCCTTCTTCCACGTTGCTGCGCCAGTTGGGCTTATAGGCCTGTGGGTTAGCGTTGGGACAATGTGGAAGTGGCGTGGGGTTAGTGTGGGAGTGGCGTGGGTTAGCGTATAGGTAGCGTGGGGTGCAGGTGGATGCGGTCAAAGGGGCAGCTCGGGTGGAAGCGGCGGTGGCGTGGCCGGTGGGGATTACCGTGGCAGGTTGTGGAGGTGCGGTGCGTGAGGGTGCCTTACGGGCGTGAACAACAACGGGTGGCTGGACAACGGCAGCCGTGGCATTGTGGGCAAAATGCATGCGAGGGATCGTTGAGACGCAAGGCAGTACACGTGGTTCGGAGTGGCGTTGACGTCAATCCCAATGCGCCGCCGGGTGGCAGGATCAAGCTCAGCCCTCTTGCCGTCTGCGTCGTGCGGCAAGAGCCATTGCCACGGCTGTGCGCAGGTTGTCCTTCCCTGTTCTGCACCAGCCCTAGCCCGCGGCCGACACAACCGGTCCAGCACCCGCACCCCGCACCCCGCACACCCCTCCCCGCACCCCGCACACCCCTCCCCGCACCCCGC
>VFQN01003277.1_pt1 | contig 23511 bp, 19 predicted proteins | sample 3512371 | NCBI WGS metagenome assembly VFQN01 (sample SAMN10412370, study PRJNA504923) | tailings metagenome | isolation source: Replicate 2 from Balatoc abandoned mine | place: Philippines: Itogon, Benguet | collected 2017-08-28
TGCCGAACGACTTCTGGATGATGACGTTGCGGCCCTTCGGCCCGAGCGTCACCTTCACGGCCTTCGCCAGCTTGCCGATCCCGCGCCGCATGGCCTCGCGGGCTTCCTGGTCGAACGCGATCTGCTTGGCGCTCATGCTCAGCTACCTTCGGTGGGGATGTTGGGTGTCGTATTTGGCGAACGGCCGGCGTGAGTCGGCTGGTCGTTGGTACTCGTGCCCGGGCGGTGTCTGGGGTACTGACCGTCGTTTCAGGCGTCCGGGGCAACGACCAGCCGGCTCACGCCGGCCGTTCGCCCGGGCGCGGTCGTGTTCAGCCGTCGATGACGCACAGCACGTCGCCCTCGTGCATCACGAGGATCTCGCCGGTCTGCTTGCGATCCTTGAACTCGTCGCCGGCCCAGGACGTGAACAGCACCTTGTCGCCGACCTTGAGCTGCATCGCGGCGCGGGTGCCGTCCGGCTTCACCTTGCCGGGGCCGACGGCAATGACCTCGCCCTTCTGCGGCTTGTTCTGGGCGGTGTCGGGCAGGATGATCCCGCCGCTGGTCTTCTCCTCGGCCGCCTCGCGGCGGACGATGATCCGGTCTCCGATCGGCTTGAGCCCCATCGCGGTCGTCTCCGGGCTGCGGCGTGGGTGTCGTCGTGCCCGCCCGGATAGCAAGTGCCGTGCCTGCGCGGACTTGTCGCCAGAAGTGGAACGATGCGTGCGGGTTGCGGCCGGGCGTCGGCTCGCTCGTCGGCGCCCCCGCTGCCAAGATTGCGCGGGCCGTGGAGGTGCGGCCTGCCGGTTTGACACCGGCGGTTGGATTGACCTCGGTCCGCACGTCGCGGTATAGCGAGCAGTCATGCCGCCGCTTCCCCGCCGCACCGCCGCCGTCGCCGCGTACACGCTGCTGCTGTACGCCAGTTTCGCGCACAACATCCTGTGCATCCCTGAAGCCGTCGGCGAGTGCGCGGGCACCTTCCGCTCGGCGTACCTCGGCTACGACTCCGCCCTCGTGCTGAACCGCCTTGCCGACGACCCCGGCGGACCGGACCGCCTCCCCTCGCTGACCGCCTGGGACGCGGCGGCGGGTGTGGAGCGGCCGTACCGGTCGCAGTACGGGTTGCAGGGCGAGGTGCTGTCGGCGGCGTGCCGGGCGACCGGGGCCGACCCGTTCCGGTTCGCTATCGCGGCGGCCGGTGTCGGGGCGGGGCTGTTCGCACTAGGGCTGGCACTCGTCTTCGCTTCGCTCGGGCCGCGGGTCGGGTGGCCGGCGGCGCACGTCGGCGTCGTGCTGACGGCCGCGGTGCCGGTGTACTTGCCCTTCGCGCCGTCGCTCTACTGGGTGCCGGTCGTCCTGCTCGCCCCGTTCCTGGCGGCGTGGTTCCTGATCCCGTGGGCGGGGCGGCGGCCGGGGCGGTGGGTGGTTGTCGGCGCGGTCGTCGGGGCGCTGGTCGGGGTGAAGTGCCTGTGCGGGTACGAGTACGTCACGACCGTGATCCTGGCGCCGGTCGCGGCGCTGGCGTACCACGCGACCGTGCGGCGCGCGGGCCTCTGGCGCACGGCGGCAGCGGCGGCCGGGCTGTGGGCGGCGGGTGTGGCGGGGTTTGCGGGGGCGGTCGCCGTCCACGCCGCACAAATTGAACGCGACACGGGCACCCCGGGGCTGGCAGTGATCCGCGAGCGGGCGGCCCACCGCGCCGGGACCGCAGACGCGCGGAACGAGGTGAAGTACCTGTTCCTGGCGCCCGATCCCGAGCGCGTGCCGGAGGCGGTGCGCTACCCGGTGCGGTGCTTCCTCAACTACTTCTGGCTCCCCACGGTCGCGTCGCCGCAGACGTGGGGCGGGGCGCGGTTCGCGGTCAGTCTGGGGGGGGTGACGATCGTCGCGGCGGGGCTCGGCGCGGTCGCGCTCGCGGCTCGGCGGCGACTCCCGCCGGAGGTCGTGGCGCTCGTCCCGGCCGGGGCGGTCGGCTTCGCGGGGGCGGTGTCGTGGCAGGTGCTCGCGGTGAACCACATGACCGCGCACGTCCACCTGAACCTGATCGTGTTCACCGTCCCGTTCCTGCCGCTCGCGTTCGCCGGGTTCGGGGTTGCCGTGCAGGGGCTCGCATCGCGGTGCCGGGTCGGGCGGCCGGCGCTCGGGTGGTTGGTCGGTAGTGCGGTTGTGCTTGCGGTCGGGGTGAACGCCGCGGTACTGGATCGGCGCGCCGAGGCCGAGGCGGAAGTCGATGTCGAGGCGGTGGCGGCAGTGGAGGGCGTGCTCTGCGGCGACCGCCAGGCTGGGCCGCCGGCGGGTTGGTTGCCCGGGCCGGTGGAGAGGCTCGCGGCGGCGCCGCGCGGGTCGCTGCTCGGGGCCGAACTCGACCCACGCCTCACACCCGCCGCCCGCGGGGCGGGGCCGGAGTGTTGGGCGATGAACGCCGTGGTGTGCGCGCCGCGGCGGTCGGCGGGCGGGCCGGCGGTGCGGGTGGTGGCGGTGCGGGATGGGGTGGTGGTCGTAGCGCGGACCAACGCCGTCCGGCTGACGACAGTCGAGCGGACGATCGGCGGTGCGTCGTCGTGGACGGCGGTCACACTGGTCGTCGAGGGCGCCGCCCCGCCCCGGCTGTTCGCGGTCACCGGCCCGGCGGCCGCGTCGGTCACCGAGGTCACCCCGCCCGGGCGGTGACGGTCAGCCGCCGAGCAGGCGGCGGAAGTAGCCGGCTCGGCCGCGGGCGGCGTCGGGGTCGAGCGCCTTCGTGACCGCGGCCACCGTCTCCGGGCTCTCCAGGACGTGCCGCCCGCCCCACGCCTCGACCAGCCGCGGGTAGTCGGTGGCGAACCGGTCGGCGGTCGTCTTCCACTTCCGCGCCTGCGCCCGGCGGACCGCCGACATGGCGAGCCAGATGTTCGCGGCAACAAGACTGGCGAACACGACCGCGACCAGAAGCCCCACCTCCGGCTTTCCGTCGCCGTACTTCTCCCACATCGCCATCACCACGCCGATCGTGATGGGAACGCCGAGCAGCCACCCGAACGCCAGCCCGACCCACGTGAGCTCACGCCCCTCTTGTGTGTCGCTGTGGGTCTTTCGCAGGTTCTCCAGCCGGCCGAGCAGCAGCGCCTTGCGGGTCGAGTCGGCGGTCACGTCGTCGATGCCGAGGCCGGACGTGGCGGAAACCGGAGGCGCCGGCGGCGGGTCGAGTTCGGCGCGGAGCCGGCGGACGGTCGGCGGGTGCTTGAGCGCCGCCCGCCCGCCCCACCCGGCGACCTCGGGGGCGAAGTCGGCCGCGATTTCCTCGACGATCGCCTCGGCCTTCTTCTGGAGGTCGAAGGCCACCACGTTCACGCCGGCTCGCATCAGGTACACGTACACGCCCCACACGACCGCCCCGATCGGGACGCCGAGAGCGAACAGCCCGTGGTTGGCCATCTCAAAAGCGGCCCCGGCCACGACGCCGACCGCCCCGGCGACGAGCAAACCCCAGCGGGCGGTGGCACCGAACGTCCACTTTGCCATGTCGTTCCACTCGGCGTACGCGCTGTCGAGCCGCGCCAGTGCGGCCGTCGCGCCACGGCGGCGGCCGTCGGTCAGCGGCGACGGTGTAACCTGCGCGGCGATCGTGGGAGTCGGAACGGCGACCTGCGCCGCGGCGGGGAGCGGCGGCGGCTCGACCAGCGTACCCGTGCTCCCCGCCGCGGCGCGTAGCAGCGGCAGGAACTCGCCGGCGTCCTTCGGCCGCTCGTCCATCCAGCCGACGCAGCGCTCGATGAGCGCGGTGTGTTCGGTAGGCACGCCGTACTTCACCGTCAGCTCCTTGGCCCAGCCGTGCGGCAGCTCGCGCGACACGTCGCCGACGAGGAGTTGGAACCACATCACGCCGAGGGCGTAGAGGTCGTGCCGCGGGTCCGGGGCGGCGCCGCGGCGCTGCTCCGGCGACATGTACAGCGGCGTGCCGGCGCCGCGGAACAGGCTCGCCTGGTCGGCGAGGCTGAGGAAGTCGATGGTGCTCGCCCCGATCCGGCTGCGCACCGCCCGCGCCGCCGCGGCGACGCCGCCGATCCCGAAGTCGGCGAGCTTCAGCGAGTCGCCGGCGACCAACACGTTCGCCGGCTTCAAATCCCGGTGGACGAGCCCGGCGGCATGCGCGAACGCCAGCCCCTCGGTGATCTGCACGATCCAGCCGAACACCTCGCCCGCGCCCGGCGCCCGGCCGAGCGCGGCGCAGCGGGCCGCCAGGAGCCGCGTCAGGTCGCCGCCGGGGACGAACTCGTAGACGAGGTACGGCGTGGCGTGGTCGAGGTCGTAGCCGTACAGGCGGACGACGTGCGCGGAGCCGCGCCCGCCGGCGCGCATCAGGCGTTCGAGGTTGCTCCGCTCCTGGTGCAGCGCCGGGAGCAGCGAGCGGTCGAGGCAGAACTTGATCGCCAGTGGTAGGTGCTGGAGCGACGGCGACTCGGCCCGGTACACCGCCCCGAACCCGCCGGCGCCGAGCAACTCGCACAGGCGGTACGGTGTGCCCGCCAGCGGCGTTTCGGCCGGGTAGGGCGGCACGTCCTCGGGGAGCAGTTGCAGGAGCGAGCGCGGGTCGTCGAGCGTCACCGTCGCGGGGACGGAACGCGACCCGCTCGCGTCGGGCACCAGCGCCCGGTCGATCGCCGGCGGGATCGCCGTCAGGAACTCGACGGCCAGCGACAGGTCTTCGGCGGCGGCGTCCGGGGCGAGGTCGAGGAGGATGCTCCGGGCCGCCGACCGCGCCTCGGCCGGGGGCAGCGCCGCGAGCCCGGCGACGGCGGCGTTCGCCTCGGCGGGGTGTTCGGCGAACCACTCACGCCAGCGGGCGACGATGCCGCGGCCGAACAGGTTGATCGCCCGCTCGACGACGTGCCCGACCGCCACCCCCGCGACCCCGCCGACCGGCCCCGCCGCCGCTGCCCCCGCGCACCCGGCCAGGACCGGGAGCACGCCCTCGGCCGCAAGGTACAGCAGGACCGGCGATTTGCGTTCGGAGTCGGGCACGGGTGGTCTCCCGGGCGAGCAGATACCGGGGGTTCGCCGTAACCGGCGGAAAATTGGCGAGAAATAGCACCGCCCGGTGGTGCGGGGACACCACCGGGCGGCCGGGAGACCATACCAGCGCATGGTACGGTCTAAACCCACCCTACGCTCCCACCCGACACGGATCAACAGTCGGCTGAAGAAAATTCCGTCCGGGATCGTAACCGGCGTGTCACGACCCGGCTGGGGGCGGGGAGCCGCCGTTACAATTGACGGCGTCGCCTCCCCAACCCGGAGCCGTTCGCATGGTGTCCCGTTTCGCGTACCCCGCCGCCGCCGCGCTACTGTTTGCCGCCGGCCCGGCGTCCGCCCTGGTGATTGCCTTCAAGCCGCCGGCCCAGCGGGCGATCACCGCCGACGTCGTCGTCGTCGGCACGGTCACGTCGGTCGAGAAAGAGCCGGTCGAAGTGTCGCCCGGCCCCAACATCCCGAACAAGATTGCATACAAGCTCGCCGTCGTGAAGGTGGACCAACCGCTGTCCGGCGCCGACGCCCTGACGCACCTCAAGGTCGGGTTCATGCCCCCGCCGCCGCCGGTCGCGCAGCCGGGCGGCCCGATCCGCCCGCCGATCCTGCGCCGCGGCGGGACCGAGCTCAAGGTCGGCGACCAGTACGTCCTGTTCCTGAGCCGGCACCACGAGGGGAACTTCTACGTGATGCCGTTCGCCAGCCCGCCGATCGACGCGAAGGGTGAGGCCGGCAAGGCGGAGTTGGCGGAGGCGAAGAAGGCGTTGGCGGTGGTGGCCGATCCGAAAAAGGCGCTGACCGCGGCGAAGGCCGACGAGCGGGCGTTCGCAGCCTCGGCGCTGGTGATGAAGTACCGCAACCACCCGGACACCGGCGGGGAGGTGACCGAGACGCCGATCCCGCCAGACGAGAGCAAGCTGATCTTGAAGGGGTTGGCGGAGGGCGACTGGAAGCAGGGCGCCCGGTTCCACACGATGAGCCCGTTCATGGCGTTCAACCAACTCGGCCTGACGCCGCAGGACGGCTGGAACCCGCCCCGCCCGATGCCGCGGCCCGGCCAGCCGTCCGACTTTGCCGTGGAGACGAAGACGGCGTTCCTCACCTGGCTCGACGGCCCGGGTCGCGACTACCGGATCAAGCGGATCGTGCCGAAGAAGTAGTTGCGCAGTCTCCTGCGGCTCCACAGCTCCGCCGCGCGGAGCCGCACGCGCAGTCATGTCTCGCCGCGGTTCGCCCCGCCCCCGTCGCCTATCCACTGCCGGAGTTTCTGATGCCGTTGCGTTTCGTGTTCCTGGCGGCCGCGGTTGCTCTCGTCGTGGTTGGCCCCGCCGTCGCGCGGATGATGCCGTTCCGCCCGCCTGCCCTCCGCGCGGTCACCGCCGACGTGGTGGTCGTCGGCACGGTTACGGCGGTCGAGAAGGAGATGGCCGAGGTGGCGCCGGAGCGCGGGGCGCCGGGGAAGGTGGCGTACAGGCTGGCGGTGGTGAAGGTGGACCAGCCGCTGGCCGGTGCGGACGCGCTGACCCACCTGAAGGTCGGGTTCATGCCCCCGCCGGCGGCCGATGCGCCGGGCCGCCCGATCGTCCGGCGCGGCGGGATCGAGTTGAAGGAGGGCGATCGCTACGTCTTCTTCCTGACGCGGCACCACGCGGGGAACTTTTACCTCATGCCGTTCATCAGTCCGCCCGTGGATGCGAAGGGCGAGAACGGGAAGGCGGAACTGGACGAGGTGCGGAAGGGGCTGGCGGTCGCCGCCGACCCGAAGAAGGCGCTGACGGCGGCGAAGGCCGAGGACCGGGCGTTCGCCGCGGCGGTGCTGGTGACCAAGTACCGCACTCCGCCCGAGACCGGCGGCGAGACGGCCGAGGTGCCGCTGCCGGCGGAGGAGAGTCAGCTCATCCTGAAGGGGCTCGCCGACGGCGACTGGAAGCAAGGGAATCGGTTCGCCACCGCCAGCCCGATGACGGTGTTCCTGCAACTCGGCCTGACGCCGGAGGACGGGTGGAACCCGCCGCGGGCGGTGCCGGGTCAGCCGTTCGACTTCGCCGCCGCGACCCGGACCGCGTTCACGACCTGGCTGGACGGTCCCGGGCGGGAATACCGGGTGAAGCGGTTCGTGCCGAAGAAGTAGCCGCCGAACGGGTCGAGCGATCGGCCGGCGCGTGCCGGCCGGGCGCCCGGAGCACGCTCACCCGATCTCTTCCAGCACCACCGGCGCCGGTGCGAGCGGTGCGTCGCCGATCACCAGCGCCTCGGTCAGCAGCTTCGTCGCGGCGGGGAGGGTATGGGCGTCGCGGTAGTGGACCTCGAACACCGCGTCGCCTTCCTTCACCCGCTCTCCGACTACCGCGCGCAGGATCACGCCGGCGGCGGGGTCCACGTCGTCCTCGGCGAAGCGGCGGCCGGCGCCGAGCTGCATCGAGCCGAGCCCGACCTTCTCGGCGTCGATCGCCGTTACGAACCCGCCGCGCGGCGCCCGCAGGAGCGTTGTGTGCGGGGCCGCCGGGAGGCGCGCGTAGTCGTCGATCGTCCGTGGGTCGCCGCCCTGCTGCTCGACGCACTTGCGGAAGACTTCGAGCCCGGCGCCGGACGCGATCGCGGCGCGGACCTTGCGGTCCGCCTCGGCGGCGTCGCCCGCCAATCCGGCGACCTCGACCATGCGCGCCGCGAGCAGCACCGACAGGTCGGTCAGGTCGGCAGGGCCGGTCCCCTTCAGGGCCTCGACCGACTCGATGACTTCGAGCGAGTTGCCGACGTAGCGGCCGAGCGGCGTGTCCATCGGCGTGAGGACCGCCTGCACCCGTAGCCCGTCGGCGGTGCCGACGCGGACCAGTGACTCGGCGAGCGCCTTCGCCTCGGCCCGCATCTTCATGAACGCGCCGCGGCCCGCCTTCACGTCCATCACGAGGCCGGTGATCCCCTCCGCCAATTTCTTGCTGAGGATCGACGCGGTGATGAGCGGGATGCTCTCGACCGTGCCGGTCACGTCGCGCAGCGCGTACAGCTTCTTGTCCGCGGGCGCGATGTCGGTGGTCTGCCCGATCATGCCGAGGCCGACGTGCTTCAGCGCGGCGCGGAACTCCGCTTCGCCGAGGTTCACGCGGAATCCGGGGATGCTTTCGAGCTTGTCGAGCGTGCCGCCGGTGTGGCCGAGGCCGCGGCCGGACATCATCGGCACCACCACGCCGCACGCCGACGCGAGCGGGCCGAGGATGAGCGAGGTCTTGTCGCCGACGCCGCCGGTGCTGTGCTTGTCCACCTTCGGGCCGGGGAGGTCGGACAGGTCGTAGCGGCGGCCCGAATTCGTCATCGCGCGGGTGAGGCGGGCCGTTTCCGCGGGGGTCATCCCACGCCACACCACGGCCATGAGTAGCGCCGCGAGTTGGTAGTCGGCCCAGCCAGTTCCGGTCGTGGCGCCGGCGACGAAGTGGTTGATCTGTTCGGGCGTGAGTTCGGCGCCGTCGCGCTTGGCGCGGATGACGTCCACGGCACGCATGGGCTACTTCCCGCGGGTGACGCAGGCGCGGAGCTCGGTGTCGAATCGCTCCCAGTCGGGCGCGTCTGCGAATGCCTCAATGCGGCTGTCACGCCGGTACGCGGTGTGGGCGACCGTCGGCTCGCCGGTGCGGGCGCGGTTCAGCGAGAACCAGTCGTGCGGCGTGCGGAACACGCCCTTCGCCCGCACCAGGCCGGGGAACGATGCGAATAGCACGACGAGTTGGTCGCGGTCGAAGACGACCTCGGGCGGGAACACCCACCCGCGGGCGGATGGGGAGGGGTGCCGGGTGACATCCTGGGTTGAAGACGTGTGTGCGTGGTCAACCCCTCCCCCGACCCCTCCCCTAGGAGGGGAGGGGTGCTCGCGCTGCGGAGCCTCCTGCGGTGCCGCGGACGCAGCACGCGCGCCAGTGCCCGGCAAGGCGGGCGTTTCGTCCCCCCCCTTCCCTCCCAGGGAAGGGGGGCCGGGGGGGGTAGGTGGCTCGGTGCTTCGCTCGTCCGCACCCGTCAGGTCCAGCCACGCGGCGTCCAGCCGCCCGCGTTCCGTCGCAGCTACGAGCAGTTTCGGCGGGTACAGCGCGTTCGCCCACGCCTGGAAGTCGGCCACGAGCGCCGGCGGCGCCGCGTCGAGCTTGTTCAGCACCAGCACGTCGGCGAGCTCGACCTGCTCGCGGAAGATCGGGTTCGCCCGCATCTCGGGCCTGGCGAAGTCGGCGGGATCGACGAGTCCGAGTGTGGCGCGCACGTCGAGCCGGCCGCGGTAGTCCGCGCGGAGCGTGTCTAGTAGCTTCGCCGGGTGGCCGAGGCCGGTCGTCTCGATGAGCAAGCGGTCGGGCTTAGCGTCGATCAGCAGGAAGTGGAGCGCGACGCCGAGGTACGGGGCAGAAGCGCAGCACACGCACCCGCCGCTCACCTCGCGCACCGTCACGCCGTCGGGCGCCCCGCCCTCGATCAGGGCGCCGTCGATGCCGACCTCGCCGTACTCGTTCACCAGCACCGCCCACCGCGACCCGGCCGCCTTGCGGGCGAGCAGGTCGAGCACCGCGGTCGTCTTCCCCACCCCGAGGAACCCGGTGATGAGGTTGGTGGGAACGGGCATGGGACTTTGAGACGGGGGCTTTGGGACGGGGGGACTCTGGGATCGGGGACCGAGGCTGCGCAAGAACTGGGGGACCGGAGTGCGGGCGACAACCCGTCTCCGATCCCCCGGTCCCAGAGTCCCCCGTCCCAGATCAGTCCTCGCCCCGCTTGTCGCGCTCGTCGAGCTTGGCCTTTTGGGCGTCGCTCTCCTCGTAATGGAACTCCTTCTTGAGCACGTCCATCACCGAGTTCTTCATCCGCACCACGGCCTCGGTGGCGTGGCCGGCGAGGACTAACTCGCGGACGGGGCCGCGGCCCATCTGAGCGTACAGGTTGTTGCGGAACTCCTCGACCCCGCGCTCCTGCTTGCCGGTCAGCGCGAACACGTAGTACGTGTCCTTCGGCGCGTCGGCCGCCACGAACACCGTCTTCAGCGGCGAGTTCCGCTCGTCGAGCAGCTTCTTCGCCATGTCGGCGCCCGGGTGCGCGATCTCCGACGACCCGAGCAGGCTGAACGGCCGGGCCATCCCCGCGGCGTCGTTCAGAATCTGGATCGGGGCGACGTTGTCGAGCTTGAACAGCTTCACCGCCTCCTTCGCCTTCGGGTCGGCGAACTTCCCCTGGAGTTCGGTCTGGAGGTCGTACATCACCGGCACGAACTGCGCGGGACTAGTGCCCGGGGCGGCCTTGACCCGGGCGGCGAACTGCTCGGCCACCTGCCGGGCCTCCTCGCGCCCCTTCGCCCGCAGCCACGCCTCGACCACCCGCGGCCGGGCGTCCGTCAACTTCAGGCTCTTGGCTTGCTGGTCGTCGGTCCGCCACGCCAGGAAGATCGTCTCCCGGTTGCCGGCGCCGAGGTCGGCCGCCAGCACCCGCGCCACCTCCTTGTCGACCTCCTCGTCCGCCGGGGCCGGCCGCCCGGTCGCCTTCGCGGTCCGCGCGGCCGCGTCCCGCATTTGCGCCGCCCGGCCGGTGACCGACTTGGCCAACGTGTTGGGGTAGAACTCGGGCAGGTACAGCCCGGACGCGGTCATCTTGGTGTTGCGCTGTGGGTCGAAGGTGGAGAAGAACCGCGACCCGAACGGGCCGTCTTGGGCGTCCGCTCCGGGCGTCTTCGGGCCGGCGTCCCGCAGCGGGGCCAGGGCGGGGGCGTCGCGGACCGTCCACTCGCTCACGCCCTCGGCGGTGGCGCCGGTCTTCAGCCCGCGCTCCTTGATGAACGCGGCGGCGTAGTCACGGGCCGCGGCCCCCTTGTCGCGGGCCTTCCCCTTCTCGCCGAGGCGGGTGAGCTCGGCCTGGAGGCGGAACAGGTCGGCGGCGGCCAGTTCGCGGGCCTTGCGGTCGGCGATCTCGGTCAGCAGCTCGCCGCGGACGGTGTCGAGCGGCAGCGCCTTCGGCAGGGCACGGCGGTACGCAGTCTCGCCGGCGGCGACCCGCTCGAACAGCCCCGGCCCGGGCGTGGCGGCGAGGAACAGGAGCCCGCCGACCGTGCCGCGGTCCCGCGCCTCGTGGGCCACCGCCTGGGCGTAGAACGCCGACGGCTGCAGCAGCGCGTTGCCGTTGATCCCGGCCGACCCGAGGGCGGCCAGTTGCGCCGCGAGCTCCGCCCCGGCGGCGTACACCGGCCGCTTCTTGTCGGCGTCGTCCTTCGTCCGCGCCGCCCGGTTCGCCCACGGGGCGAGGCTCGACGAGAGGAGCTGCGACGGGGTCACGAACGAGCTCGCCACGCCCCACCGGTACGACAGGTCGCGGTCGTGGGTGTCCACGAGCCCCTTGTACGCGGTCTGGAGGAGCGGCTCGGCAACGGTCATCGGCGCCGCCGCGGCCCCGACCCAGGCGGCCGGGCCGACCCCCGGGACGGGGACGGTGAGGGTGGCGATGCCGCCCTTGGAGAACTGCTCGGTGCGGGCGACCCAGTCGGCGGCGGCCTTCTTGTAGTACGGCTCCTCGCCGGACGCCGCGACCCACTCGACCTTCACCCGCCGCGGCTCCTTGAACCCGGGCTCCTCCTTCGACGGGTCCGGCTCGTTGTCCTTCCGCTCGTTGAACAGTCGCTGGAGTTCGCTCTCGCTCGGCTCGGCCTTGACCTGGGCGGCGAACCCGGCGGCGGGGATGGCGAGCGCCTGGTACGCGGTCGGGCTCGTCTTGTCCTTGTAGAAGGAGTACAGGTCGTAGGGCGTGGTGAAGATCGGCGGGTAGGTGATGGTGCGGTCCTTCCCCTCGGACGTGGACCCGAGCAGCGCCGTCTGGGCGGCGCGGACCTTGAACTCGCTCGCCAGCGCCTTGTAGACGGCACTCGGGGTGTACCGGCCGGAGTAGTCGCGGGCCATCGCCTCGCGGATCTCCACGTCGTTGCGGAACTGGTCGAAGAACTCCTGGCGGATCAGCTTCTTGACGTCGTCCTCGGTGAAGGCGATGCCGAGCCGGTCGGCCTTCTTCTCCCACAGGATGAACTCGACCACGTCGCGGGAGGTCTTGTTCGGGGCGTTCGTGAAGTACGTCCCCCCCGCCGCCTCGGCGAGCCGGCGGTGCCCCTCGAGCTCCGCCCACGTCTGGACGACGGCGACGAGGTTGCGGTCCTGCGGGCGGGCGTTCGGCGTGGCGGCCATCATCTGGGCCATGATCCCGAACGTCGGGTTCGGCTTCCCCTCCAGGATGTCGCGGGCCGGGTTGCCGAGCATCGGCGTCGCCTCGACCAACTTCTCCTGCGCGTCGCGCCGGAGCACGGCTGAGGTCTGCTGGGAGGCGTACATCATGAACCGGTTGGCCATGACGCGGTTGAACCGGACCTCGCGCACGTCGCGGTCGTAGATCCGCTCGCCGTCGATCGTGCAGAGGGCGTCGCCGCGCTTGCCGGCGCCGCCGAGCCAGCGGGGGAACCAGTCGAAAAAGTCCGCCCCGCCCCCCAGCCCGCTGGAGAGGACGAAGGTGAACATGATGAACACGGTGATGACCGCGAAGATCGCCCGCTGGTTGCGGCGAAAAATGTTAAACGGGCTGAAAGCCATTGCCAGTCCTCGACTTGCGGCGGCCACTGTGGCGGCCCGCGCGGGCCGGGGGGGTTGACACCCGGCTCGGGGCTGTACTAGTGGTGATGGGCGTTTCCCGCCCTCCGGCCTACCGATTGTAGTGATTCTGTCGGCCCGGGGGCAGGGCGCCCGGAACAGGTCGGACCCTCCCCGCAGTCGCCCCTATCTAACCTCGGCCCCTGTTGCCGGGGTGGCTAGAATCGGGTTCGATCAACCGCCACTGTTGTTTGGGAGTCGTTGCTGGTGCCTACGCCACGCAAGAAGCCGGCGAGCAAGTCCTCGTCCCCCGCGAAGGCCGCCAAGCCGCCCGCGACCAAGCGGAAGGCCGCGCCGAAGGCCAAGGCCGCGTCCACCGCGGTCGAGCAGGACACCGCGCGCCGCCCCTGGGCCGTCATTCCTGGCGATGGGCCGCCGCCCGGCGGGAGGACGTTCGACCTCGTCATCGTCGAGTCGCCGGCGAAGGCGAAGACGATCAACAAGTACCTCGGCGGTGGGTACAAGGTGCTCGCCAGCTACGGGCACGTCCGCGACCTGTCGAGCCGCAAGCAGAAGGGCGAGGAGGTCGCCGGCATCCGCATCGCCGACGGCTGGAAGCTCCGCTACGCGGTGGACGAGAAGCAGGACGACGGCGACCGCCGCCGGCGCACGTCGGGCGACATTCTTTCGGAACTGGGGCGCGAGGCGTCGAAGGCTAACCGCGTGCTGCTCGCCAGCGACCCCGACCGCGAGGGCGAGGCCATCGCCCGTGACATCGCCGATGAACTCAACCTCGACCCGAACCGCACCTACCGCATCCGCTTCAACGAGATCACCAAGGGGGCGATCCAGCAGGCGCTGTCGCAGCCGGACCAGATCAACGCCGAGCGCGTCGCCGCGCAAGAGGCGCGCCGGGCGATGGACCGCGTCGTCGGCTTCCCGCTGTCGAACCTGCTCGGCAAGAAGGTGGCCGGCGGACTGAGCGCGGGGCGCGTACAGTCGGTGGCGGTGAAGCTGATCGTGGACCGCGAGCGCGAGATCGAGGCGTTCGTCACGGACGAGTACTGGAAGATCACGGCGCTGCTCGCCACGCAGGGGAGCGGCGTGGCGTGGACCGCCGACCCCAAGCTGTCCAAAATCTTCGCCAAGAAGAGGCCGGGCGACGAGAAGGCGAAGGCCGCCGCGGACGAGCCCGAGGAGCCGGTCGAGGACACCGAGGACGCGGAGCCCGAGGCCGAGGGCGAAGCCGCCGCACAGGCCGACGCCGCGGCGCCGGCCCGCACCGGTGGCGGGCTGCCGAAGCCGCCGGCCGGCACGTTCATGGCCGAACTCGTGCGCTGGGACAACGCCGACCCGAAGCTCGTCAACGAGTCCGCGGCCGACGCCGTGGTCGCCGCGTTGAAAGACGTGCCGTTCGTCGTCACGAGGGTGGAGCAGAAGGACCGGCAGGACCGCCCGCACGCACCGTTCACGACGAGCACGCTGCAGCAGCAGGCGTTCCTGCGGTTGCGGATGAGTACCAGCCGAACCATGAGCGCGGCGCAGGCGCTGTACCAGGGCGTCGAACTGTCGGGCCTCGGGCAGACCGCGCTCATCACGTACATGCGAACCGACAGCACGCGCATCTCGCCCGACGCGCTCAACACGGTACGCGGCTTCATCCACGACAGCCCGGCGCTCGGCCCGAGCTACCTGCCAGCGAAGCCGAACGTGTACGCCAGCGGCAAGAGCGCCCAGGAGGCGCACGAGGCGATCCGCCCGACGGACGTGACCATCACCCCGAAGCGCGCCCAGGATCTCGGCCTCGCCGGCGACCAGTACCGGCTGTACGAGCTGATCTGGCGGCGGTTCGTGGCGTGCCAGTGTGTGCCCGCGGTGGTGTCCGTCACCACGTATGACATCGCCGCCGGCCGCGGGCTGTTCCGCGCCCGCGGGCAGGTGGTGAAGTTCATGGGCTACCGGAAGGTGCTGTCGCCGGTGAGCAAGGCGGACGACACCGAGCTGCCCGCGGTGAAGGAGCGCGACACGCTCGACCGGCTCGACCTGTTCGAGACCCAGCACTTCACCCAGCCGCCGCCGCGGTACAACCAGGCGTCGCTGGTGAAGGCGCTGGAGAAGGAGGGGATCGGCCGCCCGTCCACTTACAACACGATCATCTCGACGATCCAGAAGCGCGGCTACGTGCTGGAGGAGAAGGGCCGGTTCAGCGCCACGCCGGTGGCGAAAGTCGTCACGGACCTGCTCGTGCAAGCGTTCCCGAAGGTCATGAACCTGAAGTTCACCAGCCACTTCGAGGAGGAGTTGGACGAGATCGAGACGGGGAAGTGCCAGTACCGCGAGGTACTGGACGAGTTCTGGGGGCCGTTCTCCGAGGCGCTGAAGGCGGCCGGTGAAGGGCTGGCGCCCGTGCGCGAGATCATCCAGGGCGAGGTGTGCCCGAAGTGCGGCGGCCCGCTCGAGCGCCGCTACACCCCGAAGACCGGCAACTACTTCATCGGCTGCACCAACTGGAAGGACAAGGAGAACCCCTGCCGCTACAAGCGCGACTCGGAGGGCAAGGAGATCCTCGGCCCCGAGGTGACGGACATCGTCTGCCCGGCGTGCGGGAAGTTCATGGTGAAGAAGGAGGGTCGGTTCGGCGTGTTCTTCACCTGCGAGGGCGCCCCGGACTGCCCGACGACGATGAACCTCCGCGCCGACGGCACCCGCGCCGTGACCGCGCTGCCGACGCAGGTGACGTGCCCGAAGTGCGAGAAGCAGAAGCTGCTCTTGAAGGAGAGCAAGGCGGGGAAGAAGTACGTGCAGTGCCCGGACGCGAAGTGCAAGTTCATTGCCGACTCGGACGACAAGGGCAACCCGATCACGCCGCCGGACACGGGGATCGCCTGCGAGAAATGCGGCAGCCCGATGGTGGTGAAGGTGGCGTGGCGCGGCCCGTTCCTGTCGTGCAGCGGCTACCCGAAGTGCCGCAACGCGAAGTCGATCAACGCCGAACTGCGCGAGCAGCTGAAGGCGCGCGGCATCGATCTCCCCGCCCCGCCGCCGAAGGCGGAGAAGGGGGCGGGTCCGGCCGTGCCGCAGGTGGAGATCACGGAGAAGTGTCCGCAGTGCGACGGCCCGATGATGCTGAAGCCGTCGCGGTTCGGCGGCGGCTACTTCCTGAGCTGCAAGAAGTACCCGAAGTGCAAGGGCACGTCGAAGATGACGCCGGAGTTGCAGGAGAAGATCAACGCGGCGGCGAAGGGAGAAGCGTAGGTCGTATTCACGCTACGGCATATCCCCTCGGATTCAATTTCATCGGGGGGAGTGTCGTTCCGTGCATTTCGTGTCGTTCCGTGCATTTCGTGTCGTTCCGTGCATTTCGTGTCGTTCCGTGCATTTCGTGTCGTTCCGTGCATTTCGTGTCGTTCCGTGCATTTCGTGTCGTTCCGTGCATTTCGTGTCGTTCCGTGCATTTCGTGTCGTTCCGTGCTATTCCGTGCATTTCGTGTCGTTCCGTGCTATTCCGTGCTATTCCGTGCTATTCCGCTTTGACTAACCACCACCGCGACCCTCGACCGTGGCCATGGTGTCGCACTAAGTTGAGCTGCCGCAAGAGGTTCAGGTCATCGCGCAGGGTTTGCTTGGCGGGCTGCGGCGATAGGGTACGTTGGATCGCGCTAATCAATCGTGCCCTCCCGTCGCGGAGCGAGTGGAGGATGCGTCGCTGGCGTTCTGTCAGTGGGTGATCAACCTTGTGGGGTGGGACATATCCGCTCGGAATGAACCGGACTACTACATCACCGGCTTGTTCCTCGAATGTCGGTGCCGGGTGTCCGGCGGCAACGCAAAGGTCGATGATCTTCTGGGTGCCCCGCCCCCACCGCTCGATCAGCCCGCGGCGGTAGAAAAGGTCGGCCAGAAGGGGGTTGCGGGGCTTGGAAACGTGCTCCCGAAGCAGGTCGGCGACGGTAAGGCCGAACGGCAGAGTGCCAGTGCTGATGACCTCCAGCCGGTCGTCGTAAATCGCTACACTCACCGCCCCGCCGGGGATTGAGTAGTCGCGGTGGACCAGGGCGTTTACCAGGGCTTCCCGGAGGGCAAGCGACGGGAAAAGCGGTTCGTCCCGCCGTTCCATCACACCCGGCTCGAACCGCCCGGCGACTGGCAGGTGCCGGCGCATGAACACGTCGGCCTCGCGGAGTAGCTTGAAGGCATGCCCAGTGAGCTGCTGCTGATCCAGGAACTCGGCCTTCGTCACCCCTTTGAATCGGGCCAGTCGGAGGGCACATTGCGGGTACAGGGGGGACGGCTCGACCGCGAACCCGACCACCGCAGCCTGCGATACCCGGTCGCCGGCGACCAGCCCGAGTTTCTCCAGGGCGTGTCGCGGGTCCGTGACCGATGACTCCAACCGGCCGGCGGCGACCGCGTCGGAGAGCAGCCGCTGGACTTCTGCCATGTCCAGTACCAGGTCGCCAGCCGCCGCTCGGTTTTCCCACCGGAGGGTGGCGTGGTCCCGCTCCAGCAACCGCCGCTGGTACTCGGCCTGGGGCATCACCGAAGTGGTTGAGTTCACCCGCCGGTATGGCCGCCCATGGTAGGTGTGCGGGGCCAGCGGGCTCGGGTCAACCTCAACCACGAACACCTGTTTCCCGTCGGCCAGATAAACCCTTTGCTGCCGTATGTGGGCCGCCGGGTCAAACGGGATCACGACTTGGGCCATGTCCTTGAGGGTCGAATCGGACACCTCTTGCCCGCGAACCTTCCCTGCTTCGGTGACGCCGATGAGGACTCGGCCGCCGGACCCGTTCAGCATCCCGCATACGGTCTTCATGGCCGTCTCCCGTTCGGCCGTAGACTTCTTGAACTCCAAGGTATCGGACTCACCCCTAGCAACCTCGGCTTCGAGTTCGGCAACGGTCACGGCATCCGCCCTCGTTTCCGGGATGAACTCCACACACTCCCCCGGTTCATCGCATCATACATGCTCGACCACTAGGTCCGAACCCGGTACATTTCCACGATCCCGGAGACGAGGAGCCCCAACCATGCAACTGCGCGGCATCATCCCGCCGGTCGTCACCCCGATGACCGCCGACCAGGAACTCGACCTCCCCGGCCTCCGCGCGGTCATCGACTACCAGCTCGCCGCCGGCGTCCACGGCATCTTCGTGCTCGGCACGACGGGCGAGTTCTACGCCCTCGACGACCGCGAGAAGCAGGCCGTCGTCGCCGTTGCGGTCGAGCACTGCCGCGGGCGGGCGCCGGTCTACGCCGGCACCGGTGCCGAGACCACCCGCGAGGTGCTGCGGCTCACCAAGATGGCCGAGAAGGAGGGGGTGGTCGGCGTGTCCGTCATCACGCCGTACTTCCTCAAGCCGACGCAGGCGGAACTCGTCGATCACTTCCGCCGCGTCGCCGAGAGTACGGCGCTCGCCGTGGTGCTCTACAACAATCCGGCGACATGCGGCGGGGTGAGCATCGACCCGGACACGTGCGCGAAGCTGGCCGTGGTGCCGAACATCGTCGGTATCAAGGACTCGTCGGGCGACCTGCAGAACACCATCGAAATCCTGCGGCAGACGCCGCGCGACCGGTTCGCGGTGCTGAACGGCCGCGACACGCTCATCTTCTCGGCGCTACAGATGGGGGCGCAGGGGGCGATCCCGGCGTCGTGCAACATCGCCCCGGCGCTGTGCGTCGGCATCTACGAGGCCTTCACGAAGGGCGACATCGAAGGGGCGAAGGGGTATCAGTCGCGGCTGCACGGGGTGCGCATGGCGATGACGCTCGGCACCGGCAACGGGGCGGTGAAGGAGGCGATGGCGCTGCTCGGCCGCCCGGCCGGTCCGAACCGCCTGCCCATTTCGCCCCTCTCGGACGAGAAGCGCCAGAAGCTCCGCGCCATCCTCGACGCCGCCGGACTGTTACGCTGACGGGACTGTTGGTCGTCCGACGACCACGGTACTCTGGAGCAGTCACCGGGGGAAGATGATGCCTGCGCCGCTGTTCGCCGACATGGCCGCCTGGCCGATCTACATCGCCTTCGGCGGGATGGTCGCGGCCGGCGTGTTCGGCGCAGTCGGTGTCGCGTGGCTCGGCTACTGGTTGGTGCGGCGGAGTCAGCGGAAGGCCGAAGCGGTTTCGGAGAACTCGCCGTGAGAACAGTTGCAGTCGCACTTCTCGTCGTTGGCTTGTTCGCCCCCGCAGTGCGGGCCGACGTGCGCTTGCCCCCGCCTCCGCCGCCCCCACCGCCGCCGGCGCAGGGTGAGGTGGTGGCGCAGGTCATCGCCGGCTCAGCGCTCGGGTTCGCGGTGATGGGGCTTGGTGTGTGGCTCGCCCGGCGGCGGTCGCGGACCGCAGTGCCCGCATGAGCGTCGCCGCGCCGCTGTCGCCTCCGGCCGCGCCCGCGCTGCGGGTGCCGGGGCTGCCCTTCGTGGCGGCGTTCGTCGCGCTGGTGGTCGGCGCGGGCGTGCTCGCAGGGGCGGTGCCGGTCGCGTTCTCGATCGCCACCGTCTTCCTCTTCGCCGGGCCGCACAACTGGCTCGAAGCGCGGTACGTCCTCGGCCGGCTCCCGGCGCGGGTCGGCAAGTTGAAATGGTTCTTCGCCCTGTCCGCGGCCGGCATGGTCGGGCTCACGGCGGGGTTCGCCGCGATGCCGTGGGCGTTCGAGCAGGCCGGCGACGCCGGCGGCGCGGGGGCGGTGCTCGCCGCGTGGAACACGGCATTCGCCTTCTGGGTCGCCGGGTTGGTGTGGATGCGGTCGCGCACGAACCCGCGCTTCGACGGCGGCTGGGTGTGGCCGGCGGCGTTCCTGATCACGGCCGGCGTGTGGCTCAACCCGCTGGCACTGAACATCGCCCTCGTCTACCTCCACCCGCTCATGGCGCTGGTCCTCCTCGACCGCGAACTCGGTCGCACGCGGAAGGCGTGGCGCGGCGCGTACCGCGGCGCACTCCTCGCCGTGCCGCTCGGGCTGGCGCTCCTGTACGCGAAGCTCCACGACGCCCCGGACCTGCCCGGCACCGACCCGCTTACCGCCGCAATTACGAGTCACGCCGGCGCCGGCTTTCTCGACGGCGTCTCGACGCACTTCCTCGTCGCCGCGCACACGTTCCTCGAAATGGTGCACTACGGCGCGTGGGTGGTGCTCATCCCGCTCGTCGGCCTGCGTGCGTGGCCGTGGGAGCTGCGCACCATCCCCGCAGCCCGCCGCAGCCCGGCGTGGGCGAGCGGCGTCAGTGCGTTCCTGCTGTGCGGCCTCCTCGTGGTTCTGACGCTGTGGGCGTGCTTCCTCCTCGACTACCCCACCACGCGTAGCGTCTACTTCACCGTCGCGCTGCTCCACGTACTCGCGGAAATCCCATTCCTGCTGCGGATGGTGTGAATCCGCCGTGAAGGGCGTTGTCCCCACCGCCGGCGGGCGTTGAATAGCGGTGCGTCTTCACCCCACCGGGGCTTGTCATGCGCTGCCTCCTGGTTCCCTCGGTCGTGCTCGTCGCGGTCGTCGCGCTCGCCACGGGGCGGGGGCAGGAGCCGGCGAAGGTCGATGTCCTCGCCCGGCCACTCACGCGCGTCGCGTTCGGCAGCTGCGGCGACCAGGACAAGCCGATGCCGATCTACGACGCCATCGTTGCCGCCAAACCCGAACTCTTCCTGTTCCTCGGCGACAACATTTACGCCGACATCGACGAGACCACGAACAAGCTCATCCCGGCGGCGAAAATCACGCCGGCGCGCATCCAGTCCAAGTACGACGTCCTCGGTAAGCACGCCGGCTTCCAGAAGCTCAAGGCCACCTGCCCGCTCCTCGCCACCTGGGACGACCACGATTTCGGCGCCAACGACGCCGGCGAGGAGTTCGTGCACAAGGACGAGTCGCAGCGGATGTTCCTCGACTTCTTCGGGGCCGTCGCGACCGACCCGTGGTGCACCCAGAAGGGCGTGTATTCCGCCGCCGTTTTCGGGCCGCCGGGGAAGCGTGTGCAGGTCATCATGCTCGACACGCGCTACCACCGCACCGCGCTGACGAAGGAAAACGCCCCGCGCCCCGGCGAGCGCTACCTCCGCTACCGGCCGCGCACCGAGCCCGGCGCCACCGTCCTCGGCGAGGCGCAGTGGAAATGGCTCGAATCTCAGATCAAGCAGCCCGCCGAGGTGCGGCTGATCGGGTCGAGCATCCAGCTCGTCGCCGACGAGCACGGGTTCGAGATGTGGGCGAACTTCCCGAAGGAGCGTGAGCGGTTCTACGACCTCGTGAAGAAGACCGGCGCGGGCGGCGTCGTGGTGCTCAGCGGCGACCGGCATCTGGGCGAGATCTCGCTCGACCCCACCACCGTCGGCTACCCGCTCTACGACGTCACGAGCAGTGGGTTGAACCAGGGGTCGAAGGGGTGGCGGGCGCCGGAGAAGAACACGCACCGCGTCGCGGCGATGCCCTATGGTGACAACTTCGGCATGGTCCTCATCGACTGGATCGACGACAACCCGCGCCTCACGCTCCAGCTCCGCGACGAGGACGGCGACGTGATGAGCGCCGTGAAGGTCCGCCTCGCCACGCTCAAGCCGACGGGTAAGGCCCCGCCTGCGGCGCAGCAGAAGCTGCCGGCCGGCATTCTGACGCCGGCGGAGGCGGCGGTGAAGGTGGGGCAGAAGGTGACGGTGCAGTACGCGGTGGCGTCCACGGGCGGGGCGACGAACCTGTACCTGAACTCGGCCCGCGACTTCCGGGCGAAGGATAACTTCGCCGTCGCCCTGACGCCGCAGGCGAAGGCCGGCCCGTGGGCCAATGCGACCGGCGCTACGTTCCAGGGGAAGACGATCCGCGCCACCGGCACCGTGCAGGCGGTGAGCGGCAGCGCGCGGATCGAGGTCACCGACCCGGCGAACCTGACGATCGTGGAGTGATGCGATGCCGCTGACCGACGCCGACGCCGCCCGCCTGGACGACTACCGCTTCCAGCACGGCCCGGACGCGGGAAACCTGTCCCAAGTGCTCGACCAGCTGACGGACGCGATCGTGGCGGTGAACCAGCACCTCGTCTACTACCGCCTGGAGCGCGGCCAGCGCACCACCCCGCCGCCGGACCTGGCGGCGATCCTCGCCGTGCTCACCGACTCGAAGGCGCTCGTGCAGGAGACGCTGCTCCGGCTGAAGGCGGCCAATGCGTGATGCGGCTCAACTGCCGATGAGCGGCGCAAGGTGTTCGCGGACTTCGGCGAGGTACGCGGCCAATCCGTTCTCCCCGCCACGTTCTTTGAGGACTGACAGCGACGTGTGGCGCCAGCGGTGTGCTTCGCGCTCGCGGCTACTTTGCGTCAACTCGCGGAGAACGCACTTCGGGCTGCGGACGGCGTTGTCGCTTTTGCAGGCCGTGAGTTCATGGCTGTGTGTCCGCGTGTCGCACGGCAATCTCTGGCGGACTTCTGCGAACCGTGACTGTTCCTCAATGTCTTGCTGCCCGTAGCCACTGATGACCCAGCACTCGCGCTCGACAACCGCAAAGTCGATCACGATTGGTTTCCCATCGTGATAGTGCGTTCGCGCTTGTTCCAATCCCTTCCGCCGGTCGGGTTGGTCGTCCTGGGCCCGGATGAGAACGATCGCGTCCACATCTGGTGCAACCTCTCGGATGCAACGTAGCGCACGCCGTGCCGCGGCGGCATCGGGTTCGGCTGGTTCGTCGCCGAAGTGCCCGTGTGGCAGCCTGAGGCGTGCTTCTCGGGCCAACCTGGGGATGATCTTCTAGTGGAGTCTCAACTGGTTCCTTGTTGGTCGGTGGTTCAGCCCGAATACTGGGTCATGAAACCACCCCTGTTCGTTCGGGAGCGGTCCGACGCGGAGCGCCTGGCACTCCAGGCCGGGCTCCGCCGCCGCGACGCATTCGCGCTCCGGCGAGCCCAGATCCTCCTGGCCCGCGCCGAGGGCCAGCGATCCTCCGCGATCGCCGCCCGGGTCGGCGGCGCCACCGGCACCGTCCACGACACGATCCATGCCTTCCAGGAGGAGGGCGCCGGTTGCCTGGCCGAGAAGAAGCACGGGCCGAGGGGCGCGCGGCCGATCCCCGACGCGGCGAAGGCCGACCCGCTGCGGGGCATCCTCCACCAGACCCCGCGCCACTTCGGCAAGGCCCGCAGTACCTGGACGCTCGACCTGCTGGCCGACGTGAGTTCCGAGCAGGGGCGGACCCCACGGCGGCGGTCGCACGAAGCCGTCCGGCCGGCGGTCAAGCGACGGGGTCGCGGGTGGAAGCGGGCCGAGCCGTGGATCACCAGCCCCGACCCGGCGTACGCGCGTAAAAAAAGCGCGGGACCGGCGGATCCGGTTGGCGGCATCGCACCCGGAGTGGGTGCCGGGGTACCGGGATGAGACCTGGTGGAGCCGATTGGCACTCCCGGCGATGCACGCCTGGACCGCCGAGGGCCAACCCTTGCGGTTGGTCGAGCAGGTGGTGCCGAGGGCCGCCCCGGACCCCGAGGCGCGGTCGTGCTACGGGCGGCGGCGGGCGGACACGGGCCGGATGATGGCGCGGTTCGTGGCGGGCCGCCCGGTGAGTCAAGTGACCGAGGACGACCTGGCGTGGGTCTGCGAGCGGCTGGCGGTGGAGGGGAAGAAGGCTCTGCTCCTGGTGTGGGGCAACGCCGCCTGGCACGTCAGCAGGCGCGTCCGCGCCTGGATCAAGGCCCACAACCGGCAGGCCCGGCGCAACGGCGGGGTGCGGATCGTGGTATGCCTCCTGCCGGTCAAGAGCCCGTGGCTCAACCCGATCGAGCCGAAGTGGGCGCACGGCAAGAAGGCCATCGTCGAGCCCGAGCGCCTGCTCGCGGCCCACGAAGTCCGGACCCGCGTGTGCGACGACTACGGCTGCGAGCACCACGGCCAGCGCACACTAATCCCCTTGTAAAGTCAGGACTTCGTCGAGGAACTGTGTATTCATCAGGCAGCGGATCATCT
>VFQN01003278.1_pt1 | contig 23508 bp, 27 predicted proteins | sample 3512371 | NCBI WGS metagenome assembly VFQN01 (sample SAMN10412370, study PRJNA504923) | tailings metagenome | isolation source: Replicate 2 from Balatoc abandoned mine | place: Philippines: Itogon, Benguet | collected 2017-08-28
ATGGTATGGTATGGTATGGTATGGTATGGTATGGTATGGTATGGTATGGTATGGTATGGTGCAGTATGTGCTGCACTTGGCAGGTGTAACTGCCCATACGAGCCGTGAAGCCCAAGGGCTACCACATAGCAGATCAAAGTGGACCGGGCTGCCGGACCAGGGTGTGTCCTGGCATTGCTTCTGTCGGTGTGTTCCACTGCGCGGGCTGGTCGACCCTGGCCTGCGAGGCGGGGTCAGCAGTGCGCATGCACAGCTGCGTGTGTACGACAGTTGCGTGCTTCTCCTTCACCTCATAGTCAAACACCTAGTTTGTGCTACCGCGTACCGGTACCTTGCTTGAAGTCAAAGCGCATACCCGGCGTCCTCCCCTGTGTAAGGACAACTGCATGTTTTGCCCAGCTGAGCGCGCGCTCTCGTTGCCAGCAGCTGAGACAGGCTGAAATTACAAACTGCAATTCGCGTGCAGCAGGCAGGGGCGGATGAGGTGCGTGGGGGTCACAGGGGAGTGTCGTTACACGAGGACGTGCAGCTGCATAGAAGTTGTGGGGCCGTACAACCGACTACAACATAATTACCGTATGTACGCTTGCACCCGTACATGGGCTGGGCCTGGCTGCGAGCATGAGAAGGCATGAGCAGCGGCGTGCACAGCTTTCCTCTTTCGCCGCTGCGGGGGTTGAGTGCTTAAATGAACACAGCGCGCACCGGCGCACACGTAATCCAGTGCCACACTGTGGGCAAGGGCCTGGGGTCCATGACCGGACCGAGACACAGCGATGCATGGCCACGTGTTACACAGCAGGGATTCGTGTGCGTCCTGCACCATACATAGGAAGCAAGGAAGGCCGCTGTGGAACTAGTGGAAGCCCCACCAGCAGCAGCAAGCAGCAACAGCGACAGGGACAGCTCCTGCAGCAGCAGCTGCACACGACTGCTGCACACGCACACGCATCGCACACGCAATAACGAGCCTAGCCTAACGAGCCTAACGTAGCCGACTTCTTCCACACCACTAGCACAGCCACGAGCACGGGCGGTGACCCCCCCAAACGACGCATAGTTACCCTGCATGACTCAGCCGCGCACATGCAATGTGCCACATGTCAGCGGTGGTACGGATCATACGACCAGCTCTCTCACCCACACGGTGATTACGCGATGGACAGTCAACACCATAGAGTCCTGCGTCACGCGTCTGGTCGCCGCATACCGCCCGCAACCACCCACCTGCCTACCGTACGTACGACTGTTTGGTGTTCACCATATTTACTAGTGGCCGGCTGGGGACGATGCCCCCTCTATAACAGACGTGCAGGAGGGGACTTCGAGCTTTTTGAGACCGTTTCTGTACTTAAATATCTGTCATATACTAGTATATGTATTGACATGGTGGAACTCTTGCCCACGCAACACTTAATGTGGTCAGATCCGTCCACCGCCCGTCTGCACAGCACGTGTACGTTACCGTACTGCACAACTAGTGGCTGGGAATGGGCGAGGAGGTCTCCCCGATGCAGCCTCTGCGTGCACCCTACTAGGCTCGCCCCAGACTAGCTCTACAGCAGCATCAATACCGGCATACAGGCAGCCTGTGCCATTGGCCGTGTCCCCTGGGCCGTGTGCCAACCCCGCAGTCAGTCCCCGCACAAAATGCATGCGGTACCTGAGGCTTTACAACACAAGGACAACGCACAACCCAACCGCTTTACGTCTGAAACCCGCCCACGTGTCTAGAACCCCAAGCCACACGCAGGCAAATCATGCCGTACCGCAACGCATGCCGGTACCATGCGCCTAGAAACGATGGCATTACCGGTAACCTCTGCCGAAGGGCAGCTACCAGCAAAATACTATCTGCTACCCCTCGCCTTTCGCCGTGCACGGTGCAACCCACGGCGCCTCCCCCTTGCCACTCAGCATGTGATTCCTGTTGCCCCGCCGTCCCCAGACAGTGCTCCCCCTTCCTTCCCCTAGTCCCTCAAGCATGGTTGTTGGTAGTTGACAGTGGTCGTGCTTGTCTTGCTGAGGGGCTGCAATAGTGCCACTGTGCACCGACGAGTACGACTGCATGGGAGGGTAGTACTACTAGTGAGTACTATTAATAGTACTATTATGAGTATACTCTTTTGGGGGTCCCGGGGGGTCTGAAATAGTGCTCCTTTTTCCACTTGCGTGTAAATAGTACTATTTATAGTACTAGTGAGTAATAGTACTATCCGCTAGTATAGTATGCCTGACAACCCTACAGTTACGTAAGCTCAGTCACCTGTTTGCTTTTACCACGGCCACAAAATGCTGCGAAATTGATAAGCGCATCGGAGCTGGCCCGAGCAAGTGGCTGGGGGCCTCATCACAGGAGAGGTACCCGTAACAAGGCACGTGTACATGCGTGCACATACAATTAACACGCCACCTCATACTGCATGTACGAACACACACTGGTTGAGAAGTTGTAAGCTCGCATTCGTTGATGCACCATACATGCTGGTCAGCCGCGCGGTGAGTTGCAGGGAAGCACCGAGCTGCCCTGGTTACGGTAGGTGCTTACGGTACATGCCCGTGCTTGCAACACAACACCATGCATACCAACCCGCCTGGCTACCAGTAAACATGTGCACGCCACTGCTCCACTTGTGCACTTCTTCTGCAAATTTATTCCAGCCAGGTGAGAAAGAAACACCACCTCGCTTGCTCGGTCCTGCAGGCTTACCCGCGCCTTACCCTACCCCTACCTGGTGCCCGGCACGCCCCCATACGCCGCACTCTTCGCCTGCACCCCGCTCTCCCCATACAGCACATGCGCCCAGCTGTCTGAAGCACCCGCACGACCTTGTTGCTGCAGCTGCTGCGGCAGCGGCTGTGCTCCCGCTGACAGGGGTGCCCGCCCCTGCACCCCGCCCCCGCCCACAGCCCCTTCACCAGTACCCCCTTGCCCACCCGCCGACCGCGCCCCTCGCCGCAGCCCACTTTCACTGACCCACCCGTCGCGGGTCACCTGCCTGGGACCGCCCGCCTCCTGCCCCTGCCCCTGGCTGCCGACCCCGCCCTGGGACCCGGGCGTCTGCCCCCGCCTGCGCTCACGGTACCTCCGTGCGGCGGACGCAGGGGAACCCCCGGCAGACGCTGGTCCGGGTGCAGCTGGTGGGCGCGCGCCTGCGGACACCATTGGCGCTGCGTAGGGGAGCGCAGGGGGAGGAGCAGCAGGAGCTGCTGCTGCTGCCGCCGGGCCCAGGCCTTGGCGAGAGGCGCCTGCTACACGGGGCTGCTGCGGCTGCAGCGGCTGCTGCAGCTGGTGCGGGGGCATGGGGAGGGGCATCCAGGGGGGCGGCGCGCGGGAGGAGGCCGCGTCCACCCCGCCGGCACCAGCTGCTGCGAAAGTGGGTTGGTTGGGCAGCATAGGCCCGGGTCCCGCAGCCCTGCATAGGGGCAAAGGAGATACCCCTACTGGGTCAACAGTTACCGGTATCAAGAATGCTCCAGCTGCACGGCACGAACTACACAAATGCATGTGCCCAAGTTGCAAACAGCAACCGGATGAGGCATATTAGTACGGCGAGCGCAGGCCCAGCTGTCCAGCAACCCTATGTGCGACCTACCATGGCGCCGAAGCTCCCATTGGGTACGGCATTCCTCCTCCCGTTTTTGCACTCCCGTACGGGTCGTACGGGTTATACGCCGCTGGTGGCGACATGCCGTACGGGCCGTACGGACTGGGAAACGGGCTGCTCGCCGCAGCAGCAGCCATGGCAGCTTGCGCCTGCATGGTCTGCATCATGCCGTACGGATCGTACGGACTGTACGGCATCATCGGAGGAGGACCCATGGGTCGCATAGGGAAGGGCGGCGGACCCGTGGGACGCCATGGCGGGGGTGGGCCCATGGCTGCGGGTGGCTGCGGGTACGGTGGGTAAGGCTGGGGCAGTGGCATGGGTTGCTGCTGGGGTCCCATGGGGCCACCACCACCACCACCACCACCACCACCCATAAAAGGCTCCGGTGCATCAGGCGGTGGCGTCACCACCCGTAGCACCTCAGCAGGCGGTGGAAAGGCACCAGGGCCAAGCTGTATGCCGCCGGGTTGTTGCGCGTACGGTACGCCGCCGGGGCCGTACCCTGCCGGTACCCCTGGGGCGTACGGCGCCATGTCGTCCCGCAGGGGGTCGTACTGGCGGCGGTTGGTGGGTGGACGGTCCATGCCGTGCTTGGACTGCCCGGGCGCAAGCAAGGGAAGAGGGATAGTCAGTAACGCGCAGGGACCGTGACAGCACCTGGCGTAAGCGAGGGTGACAAAGGCACATGCCACACCACCCAGCCAGCCACCCAGCGATGTGTGGGCGCCAATCATTGCTAACTTGTGGTCAGCAGTGAGCTTGACAGGTAGCGGTACGTCTCAGGGCCTGTGGACCAGTCCTGAATTACCTATCCGCACAAACACGAAGGGGCCCCCGTATGGCAGCCCACGCACCTGGGCAGCCCTGGCCGCTCGCCGCCGCCGCCACAGCAGCACCGCCGCCGCCGCCAGCAGCGCCAAGAGCAGCGCCCCGCCCACCGCAATCGCAACGACGGCAGCTGCATGAGCAAAAGGTATATGCGTCACAGAGCAGCAGCGGCGGTGTTTGCTGACAGTTGTAAGACGGAGGTGCAGCTTGCGGACTGCGTCAACATCTGCTTTCTATACCTCGGAGAAACATTACGAGGATGGCGATCCCAGCGGATCCCGTCATCATTGTGCAGGCACGGACGTGCAATGTGCGAGAGCATACCGCCTGTCTTGTACTCATCCTAGACATCCAAGCACCTAGCGGCCACCGCGGAAGTACCAGCTCCTTGCCCCTAGAACCAGACACCAACACCAACTCACCTAGGGGCAGGCCGAAGACGGACGAGCCACGGCTCCCCCCGCCAGGAGTGCTACCAGCCGCCTCCGGGCCGCCGCCGCTGCCAGGGGAGCCCCCGGGCGCAGCGCCGTTGGCCGCCGCAGCCGCCTCTGCATCCAGTCGCGCCGCCAGCTCCTTGGCCGCTGTCAGGATGCTTGACTGCGGTTGTGTGGCACAGGCGGTGGGGGTCAAAGAGGTGGGGGGCGGGGTACCAAAATTGAAAAGGGCACAGGTACACGCACGACCATCCAGGTGAGACGCAGGTGTAAGCCATCAGCTGCTAGGCTTGTTCGCAGCACCGGGCAGCACAACTGCGGGATGGAGGTGTAGGGGTTACCAGTATTTCACTCACCGGCAGCAGCTGCACCTTAGGCCCAAGCGCCGCAAACCCCGTGGCGGCTCCTTCCACCTGGAGCTGTGAGCTGTTGCCGGTTGCCGCCGTTGCCACCGCTCGAACCACACGGGCCACTAGTACTACACAGCCAGCTGTTACGGCAGCAGCAGGGGTGCTGTTGGCAGGCGCAGCTGCAGCCGCGGCAGCGGATGGGACCTGGGCGGAAGGGCAGAATCCAGATTACCACCAACTGGAACGCCGATTTGCGCGGAGTCCATTGGCCCGCACCGGAGGGAAGCCACTGCAGACGTGCCGGCAGGGGCGACACCTGCATGGGACTACGGATTACACAAAACTTTCAATGCAGGATTAGGTGCGGGCCAGCACGAGCGCACCCCGCAGCTCGCTTCACCCTGCACGCCCCTTGCAGCCATGGCAGTTACAGTCCAAACACCAGTATTCCCATACGGCCCCACCAGCACCAGCTGTACCTGCACGTATACGGTCGCGTTGCGGCCCCCAGTTAAATGCCACGGCTGCCGTACGCAGTAACCGAAACGCCGCCACATGGGGGCAGCGGCGGCCGCAGCGCTGTCCAGCAGTGCGGCCAAGAAGGGCTGGGGCCCGGTGGCAGGTAGCACCCCGGCTGCTACTGCCACGGAGGGAATGAACCGTAGCGTGGCGGAGAGCTGCAGGGTTTGGACGGGAGGCGGGTCGGCGCGCTGACACACCTGGTCGCGGGTATAGTGGGGAGGAGGGGAGGTGGGTTAAAAGGGAGGACTGGGTGAAATGCGGAATTGCGGATGAGGTAGACGAGCAAGGCGAGTGGGGATGCGAGGCCAGGTGCCAGCGTCAGGTGGGCTGTGAGGGCCGTGCAGCGCGTACCGGGTTGGTGTCGGTGTTGGGTGGCGGCGGCGGGGCCGGGAGTGGTTGTAGGACTGCGCCCTCCGCTGCCGGAGGCGGAGGTGGAGGCGGCGGCGGCGTGGCAACGACTCCGGTCCGCGTCGTGCAACCCAGCTCGCCAATGCTGAAGACGAAGGGCGCACCAGCAGCACGTTCCGCCACGATCTGGGTCGCGCCGTTGCATGCTGAAACAGGCAGCATGGAGTCCGCTGGTGCGCCCATGAGCGCTGAAAGCGGCGCCAGAATGCTCCAGAACCACCCTTCGGGGGTTGACGTGTTGCCGTACGACAGCGCGCTGGCGAGGGAGGCTTGCACGACCTCGTATGATGTCGAGGCAATGTCGGCTGCGTCCCAAGAGAGGCCGAGGGTGCATGCATTCGCGTCGGGTGCAGGGGGGCGCGGTGGTTGCCTCGGGGGGAAGGGAGTAGGAGGGGGCCGCGGGCTGGGAGGGGGTGCAGAGGGTGGGGCCGGGGGAGGGGGCGAGAGGGGAACGGGCGGGAGAGGAGGCTGCGGGGGGGCTTGAGGGGAAGTTGGCGGGTTGGGAGGCGTGAATGGGGCCGCGGGCGGTGAAGGGAGAGAGGGAGGGGAAGGGAGGCCTGGTGGAGGCATGGATGGCGGAGGCCAGGGCAGCTCAGGCGGGGCACCTGCGAGCGCGTTTCAGGATGTTCACGGCAGGCGCACCAGAGGGGCGAGAAGTTAGTGATACCTCTATTGTTTGTGCGATGGTGCGCCCCGCACAAATGAGCCGAGGAAGGCGTGCGCTAGTGCCAAAGCTACGCAACAGCATCGAGTTGAGTCAACGTAGACCTTACCCTGGCCATTGCCCTCCGACACCCAGAGCAGATATAATGTTAGTGTGAGTTGGTATGGACGCATTTAGCCGTTCCATCCGCGACGCTTCGATGGACGAGGACGCCTTCCAAGGCCATCGCTCCTTAAAGCTGTCAGCTCACGTGCGCACTGCATAATCATTATCGTTGGCATCTCGTATAGAGTTGAGCTGTAGTGGTGTGGTACAGTGGCGGGTCCCGCTTGCCCTGCCCTGCTGTCAAGCCACTCCGCTCATCAGGCACTGTGTAGACGCTCAGCCTACCCGCAGGCTCAAGGTAGTGATGCCTTCTGTTCCATCACCAATGTGGACTACCCCCATGTGCGTTGGTGCAGCTGGTGTGTGCCGTACGACAGGTCTAGGTGGATGTCCATGCCTGGTCTCCTGGGCCCTCCCCACATAAGGCCTCAAATCTGTCCACATCTGTCGAACTGCTCTGGTCCAGTGAGCGAGTTACGGAGGGGAGAACCCTCGCCGTGTAACACTGACTGACTAACCGCAGTGAGCGGGTTGCCATGGGGTGCAATGTTCAAACGCCACGCGTGGACCATGCACGCGTTGACCATGCAACAGCCGTACATCCCTTACATGTTCCAGCGTACGCACGGCGTAAGAGCCTAAGAGATTCCCGCGGCTGCCGCCGTGTTTGCAACATGAATGCATTCAACGTCGGGGCCCGTAGCGTTCGGCAAAGCCCCCCGTGTGGAGAGGACGCAAAAGCAACAGTTTAGGGACACACATTACGACACATCACACCCACAAACTTGCTATACGCTTGCACATGACCAGGCTCCTCAAACCTGCCTGGCCACACCGCAAACCTTAGTGAAACACGCCACACATACGTGTATCAACGCAGAATGTACAGAGATACTAACGCTCAGTACTAGTAAGCAGGTAGAGGTGTATCCCAGCCGGGGCCACCCGAGTTCTTACTGCATGCGCTTGTGTTCCTAAGCAAAAGTTGCCAGAGTAGGTAACAACGATAATCCATGTTGCCACGGAAAAAATCTACGCCTAGGGTAGACGCACGGCGCCCGGTCCCTGCCTACAGTTGCACATGAGCCCCATGGGCCGAGGTATGCAAGCCAAGCGGTAAGAAAGGCCGTTTGGCACGTGCTACACGACACAACAACTTTGTCCTGGTCTTGCTGCACGTACGCAGCCCTGTACATGTGTGACGTCCTCAACTTGCTGCCCACTACCCTGGCAGTCACCTGCACACCAACCGTGTCACGACGCCTAGTAATTGTCAAGCGTGCGCAAGCCTTCTATCTAGCAGCGAGACCACGCCACTCATCCATGCAACGAGAACTTAAGCCACCAGTGCGGTTACCCTGGCGCCCCTAACCGGCTGTAAATCGACAACCGGGTCGCATGCAACGACCCCGTCACTTGCTACGGAGTACGGTACCACAGACACGTCGTACTGGTAATGGTGCCCTTGCCAGTTGTCACCTGCGGAGTCGCCTGGCCCGTAAGTCCCTGCAGATAGTCCACAGCAGCACGAAAGCGCTGCCCTGCGCCGTCCTGCCAACAGCCGCCGCCTAAATCCATCCTCCTGCTACGCAACAAAGCTGCAGCCTTGCCCTTCTACCCCACCCCGACCGGTGCGACACAGGCGGACAGACCCTTCGGCTCCACGAGGAGCTGAAAACAGTCAGTCCAGTCAAACGTCATCACGCCACAAAGACAAGCGCAATACTGGAAGCATTCTGTGCATGGTAGCTTCAAAGTGCAGCAACCCAATCCACGCGTAAAGCAGCCATCGGACACGGCCACAGTTTAAGACTGGGCAGCAAGCAGCGGCTCTAATCCCAAAAGGAGCTCAGCGCAAGCCATGGGAGCCCGATGGCTCACGCACACGCATATGTACCATGCAGGTCCTACAAGCACGTCATGCAACAAAACAGATAACCCACAAACCGCTATTTGAAGGGAGACCAGTGGAACAGCGGCACAGCGCGCCACACTCAACACAACTGGCAGCAGGGACAGCAACCGCTCGCCCCTTTTGGCCAACCCCAACTGCGTGCGAATACCTACACGCGTAGTGGACTCAGCCTTCTGTACGCTGACACAAGAAGCGGCTGCGCTTAGTCTCACCGGTGCTGACCAGTAGGTGTGCCCCGTCCCCTCACATGTACCGCACGAGCTCGGCGCCCTGCCTGCCCATCAGCTGCCCGTGGCGAGAACCCGGGAAGCCCCCTTGGCCCTGAGGGAACGCACACAGCCCCGCCGCCTGCAGCGCGCTTAGAGCCTCCTCAGACGACAGCACCTGCACCCCAATTCCCGCGAGCGCATTGGCCGCAGCAGATGGCGCACCACCACCGCCGCCGCCGCCATTGGCCAAGTTAAGCCCCAGGTTCAGAGCCGCCGGGATCTGAGGGTGCGGTTGCGGCTGCTGCGAGTTAACACCACCGCCGCTGCCGCTGCCGCTCCCGGTGCCGCTCCCCCCGCCACTGCCACCAAGCTCCATGTGCTGTGGCTGCTGCTGCTGCTGCTGCTGCTGGCGGTGCGACTGGGGCTGGGACAAGCCCTGTGGCCCCTGCTGCTGCTGCTGGAGCGGCTGCTGCAGGCTCAGGCCGCCCGCGCCTTGCTCACGCCGCTCGGCGTGCTCACCGCTCGGCGGCCCAGCAGCTACCTTGAACCGCTTGCTAGGCGACTGCAGCATGGACATCATCTCAGCAACTGACACAGCGCGGATGCCCCCAGCACTGCCGTTACGGGCCTCATCGTTCGCCGGGGCAGCCGCCACAGCACTGCTCAGCGCGTCCCCATTGGCGCCCTTGACGCCACCCCCATTGACGCTCCGCCGCCCCGTCCCCAGCCCCTCAGCCGTCGCCCCGCTCCGGCTGTCCGAGGCATCCCCTCCCAGCTCCCGCCCCAGCTGCACAGGCGCCAGACGGTCGCCTATCCCAACGCCAAAGGTGCTGCCGCTGTGCGGCCCAAGCCCCGGGCCGCCGCCCCCACGCAGCCCGGTGCCGCTGCTGCTGAAGCGCCCGTTGCGCTCGCCCTCCGCCTCGCCTGCCCGGTCCTCTTGCAGCTTCTCATACCCTGATAAGGAGTGGAAGTGTGGCACGGTGACCCCCAGGTCCTGCTGCGGGCGGGGCCGGTCCTGCTGCTGCTGCTCCTGCTGCTGCTCCTGCTGCCGCGCCTGCAGCTGCGCCTGCTGCTGCTGGTGGTGCTGCTGCACGGCTGCCAGCAGCTGCAACGCCGCGATGCGGTTCCCGGTCGGCTGCACGATGCCGCTGCCGTTCATGCCGCCACCACCAACACCGCTCTGCGGCCCGCCCAAGCCGTTGATGCTCACCCGCTGCTGCGGGCCGTTCGCGCCGGCGCCCGTGCTGAGCGCCGCCGGCAGCTGCTGCGGCTGCGACTGCTCCTGCAGCTGCTTGCCCTGCTGCATCAGCTTCTGTTGCTGCAGCTGCTGCAGCCCCAGGCTCACCAGCGACGACATCGTAGACATGGTGGACCCAGGCTCGCTGTTGGACATCATACCCAGGCCTCCCAGGCCGCCCTGCTCCTGCTTCATCGTCATGCCGCCGTTGTAGCTGTGCCGCTGCAGCTGCTGCAGCGCCTGCAGCTGCTGCTGCACCTGCCCCGCGCCCTGCCGCGAGGACAGGGAGCCCTGCGTGAAGGACTGGGAGCCCAGCTGCAGCTGCAGCGGGAGCGGCCCCGCCCCCAGGTTCAGCTGCGGCTGGGAGGGCAGGCGCGGCGGCAGCTGGTTGCTGGGCGGAAGGCCCAGGCTGGCGCGCTGCTGCTGCGTAAGGAGCATGGGCGCGCCGGCGGAGGCGCGGCGGACGGGGCTGGCGGGCGGGCTCTCTGGGATGGGGCTGGGCCGGTAGCCGTTGGACGAGACGCGCAGGTCCAGGCCCGCGGGGTGCAGGCCGGCATCGCGCATGCTGCGCAGGATAAGTTGGCAAGCGCAAGGGTTAAGGAGGCAGGTGCAACACAAGGGCCACGACGAGAGCCAGAAGAAGGGCGCAACAGGCAGGGTCGATGCTGCATTCTGAGGCCCACCTTGAGTCGGTGACCAGGCGCTTCTCCGTCTTGGTCATGCAATAGCGCCCCGTGTCGCTCTTGCGCTTAAGCGACTGCGCGCCCTCTCGCGCCGCCGCCATGAGGCCGTCCTCGCTGCGCCGCGCCGCGCCCGGCCCTCCCAGGCCCCGGTGGCCCATATCGGGCATGGTGAGGGAGATGGCGCGGTCCAGGTCGCCGGCCGAGGCGGCGCGGGGGCCGCTGCCAGCACCCATGGCATGGCTGCCGTTGGGCGCCTGCGCCAGCAAGAGCATGACAGCGTATCCGTACAGTGTAAGGACTCGTCCAGCCAGGCTGGTGTGCTGCGGACGGTGGCATGCAGGTGTATTACGGGGTGGGGCGGGGCTTCGGTAGATATTAATGTGCAGCATGCCGCTGAAAAGGAGCTTTGCATGTTGCGTGGGGAGCACCTACGTTGAGGTGGATCTTGATGTGCCGGTCGTCGATGCGGGTCCAGTTGTAGATCTGCCAGTTGAGGTACTGCTGCTGGAAGCGCATCACGTTGGTCATGCAGTACATGGTGGACAGGCCCTGCCGCGGGACCGCCTTGATGGTCACCTGGGTCGGGCACAAACGAAAAGGCAAACACGAGGCGCTGTCAGTACATACCGTACGTGCGGCGACGCTGACCCCACGCGCTCGCTATTCCGCTAACCCGCAATGCAAAAAATGCCTTGACCCAGTACGCACCCGTCAAGCTGTGGAAAGCAGCAGCAGGTGATGTTCACCTGCACCACGCGTGCGCCCTGCCAGCCCTGCACCCCGCCCCACCTCGAAGGTCTCCTGCGCAAGCTCCCCGTCCGCCTCCACCAGCAGCTCGCAGTCCAGCGGCAGCCGTGCCACGTCGAACTCCTCCTCCACAAAGGTGGTGGGCAGGTACACCACCTTGTTGGGCTTGATGTACACCTGCAGCATGGACGGCGACAGTGGAGGCAGGCAGGCGCCGGTCAGCGGCCGTGCTGGTCAGGTAGCCCACTACGGCGGCAGCAGGGCCATGAGTCTGCTGTTTGACTACCGCAGTGCTGCGGCACACTGGAACTGTTCCCACCGCCTGACCCACATCGATAAGCCACACGCAACTGGCTGCCCCAACCCCTACAACTACCTTGCTCTTGTGGCGCCGGTTCCTGAACGCGTTCGAGTTGAGGTACGAAGCGTTGCTCGCCGCGCTGCCTCCGCCTCCACCGCCTCCCCCTCCCCCACCTCCCATGCCCCCGCCGACTCCGCCCATGCCCATACCCATCCCGATGCCCATCCCCATGGATCCCAGACCCATAGCCGCCCCAACGCCGCTGACCGAGGGCAGGGACAGCTCCAGCCCCGGACCCAGCGACATGGGCCCCATGCCGCCCCCCAGCTGCAACGCCCCGTACCGCAGCCCCGGGCCGGGCAGCTCCCCGCCCTCGCCCTGCGGGTGCTGCAGCCCCCCCAGCATGCCATCGCGCGCCGGCTGCACGGGGGACAGCGCCTGCAGCCCCGCGGTGGGGGAGGGCGGTGGCAGGCGGATGGAGGTGACAGAGGGGATGGAGGCGCCGGTGCCCGAGCTGACGCGAGGCGGCGGCAACGCGTGGCGTGCGGACCCGGGCTGCTGCGGCACAGCACCGCGGGCCTCAACGTCGCTGCCTGCACCGCTGCCGCTGCCGCCATGGGCTGGAACAGGTGCCGCTGCGGCCGTGCCTGCGGAGGCTGCTCCTGCACCTGTGCCGTCAGCCGCCTTAGCGGGCATGCCCTCCTGCTCGGCCGCCAGCTCGCAAGCAGCCAGCAGCGCCTCCAGGCCCGAGTGCGGGCCGCCCGTGCCGCTGCCGCTGCCGCCGCAGCCGCTGGTAGGGGAGGAGCACTGCTGTCCGGACGACACCTCGTTGTGGGGTGACAGCACCGCCGGCTGCAAGCTGTTTGGTCGGAAGTCCATTGGCGCCGGCCGGCAGTCGGACAGCGGAACTGAAATGGTAAGGTTTGGGCGGGAACATGCCACCTGCTCGGTGCAGGCGGCGGTCGCCTGGGCCAGCTGCTGCTGCCCCTCCATTGGCTGTGCGGTTGGGGTGGATGCGGGCGCAGGGGCGGGCTCTGGGGCAGCTGGCTCGGTTGACGCCACCGCGGAGGGCATAGGGTGGTCTACGGATGCACCCCCTGAGCACGCGGCCTGCGCAGTCCGCAACGAAGCCGTAAGGCAGGCGTGGGGTTCAGCAGGCGGAGAAGCGAAGCGTCAGTGTGTATTGAGCATGAGAACTCTTAGTGTCCTCATCTTTTGCATAGGCGCAAGGTGTCTGGGAAGGTTCGGGGCACTTGCAATCGCCCGCGCGTAAGGCGGACCGTCTAACTCAAGAACCACCGGCTATGGGAGCAAAATATATTGCTTCAAGCAATTCACAGCAGCTGTTGCAGCAGCTCGACGGGGACGGCAGGACAGGTCTGCCGTTTACGGACCCTACCTCGGGCGCCACCCCCCCGCGCTACCTCACCCCCGACCTTTCGGTTGCACCACGCTGCATACCTGCTTTGCCTCTGCAGCTTGAATGAGTGGTAGTCGCCGATGTATCTGGCCATCCGCAAGCAGCAGGAGGTCGTGCGCCCAGTGGATGACGGGTTCATATCGCATGAATCCTCCGCTCGGCCCGTGGTAAGCCGCTGCGTTTGAGTGGATTAGCTGCAGGTCCCGACGAAACTCGCTCAGGCTTGAATAGTAGTGGGATTGGGCACGCTCCAGGATGCGTGAGAGGAACATCTCCTGGTCGGCTGGCACATATTTGCTGTAGTCCGCCACCAGTGCGCAAGGCCGCGAGAAAAAGTCCGCATGCGGAGCGTTATCTAATAGATGCTGTACCACATCTTGAAATATCCCGTTGAGCGTGGCCTGGCTTTCAGGCTCCATGAGTTGGGCCAGGCAACAGCTCCGCTGTGGACCGAGGCAAAGCGCACTACAGCAGTTAGGGAGCAGACAGCTAGGGAGAAAACTTTTTAACTATTTCATGTGGAAGTGCACTACAGGGTCTAGCTAGCTTTGGCTCGCGAACCTTGCCACCGTAACTGAGCTTGCCTCGGGCGCGTGGCAGTACACACTGCTATATGTATATATCCTATGCAGTGATGTGCTGAAGAGGAATGGGTTTGCGGAAGGTGACTTGGCCCCTTTGGAGCCCCCTCGCACGGCAGTTGGGTGAAAATGGAACGAGGTACCTCGTGGAGCTGCCATAGGCGAGGCACAGGCACGAGCTGTGCCGTCGACATAGATGCCCAGCTACCAAGCAATGGGGATGCAAGGACATGGTCCGGTGCAGAGGGGTCAAAATGACCGGAATGCAGCACCGGCACGGCGCGCACTGGCACCACCTCCATGCCACAGTTGCGGTCATAAGAAGCACACGTTGCATGCAATCGGGCCAATTTAACATGTTCCCGTAAGGAAGGGCTTTGCCTCGTTGTGGGTGCCCTGAGGTAGACCCACCTGCAATGCGCACGCCGCGCGGTGACACGCGACCGCGGTCTAATTCCAGTTTGCAAAACACGTCGCCGGGCCAGTGGAATACCGTCGATGTAGCTTATGAGTTGCCAGCAACTGGGGACTTGGGGGCCGGACGGAGAGGTAGCTTAGTAGTTCTTGGTTGTTGTCTTGACTCACGTAGAGCAGTAGGCGAATAAGCGACAGTACTCTGCACCGTGGAGGTAACTATGCGATACACATTGTTTCCAGAGCAGTTAACGTCACATAGCCATGGCGCGACAGCTGTTGAGTTTCCAGGGTGGGGCCATAGCCGAGGCTAAGTTGCAAGGAGTTCAGTCCCTTAAATATTATAATACAAGTACTTGTGTTCTATTGCTCCCAACTAGCGCATAGGCGACGGGCGAGGGATACGGACAAACACTGTGAGAACTGGCCACGGCGCACACATGGCACAGGAGCTGAGGACGAGCTGACCCGTCATCTCTTCTCTCGAGCAAGCGACTGGTCCCATAACAGTTTGCTTTGCTTTCCATGCCGACAAATTTTGGTGCTGGCATGCTGTTGTAAAGGAACTCACGCCGCTGCCGAGCGAAGCTCAAAACAACCGACACGCTACAGAAGGATACCCGCACGGTACCTGACCGAGCGCGCACAAACGCGCGTTTCACCAGTCCTGACAGTAACAATGTTTGAGTGGCTACTGCATGTGCGAATAACGATAAGGCACGGGGAATATCGCACGTTTTTGGTGGGCTGGAGCTGGCTGGAGGTGAAAACCGGTGGTGGCCAGGGGAGTTCCCCTCCCGCAGCCAGCCTAGAGAAAGCGGGACCAGAACTGCAAAGGTGTACACTGGTACACGCACGTGTGTTGCCCCAGTTTCCCCCTGAGAGCACAGGCCCTGAAACGTTGTGCACTTTCCCTCCCACTGTCCCACATGCTGGCCACACTGGATACCGTGGTTCCGCGAAACAGGTGCAAAGTGCATCCTGCCAGCAGACTATGACAAGCAACTGGACCCCGCTTCCAGCTTTAATTCATCCACCTGTCAACGAGTTTGAATTGCTCAGAATTGTTACAGGCGCACTGCTCGCTTGGTGATGACCTTGCCATTACCGGGGAAAATAAGGTGAACAGAGGTGGCAGCTGGTGGCAGCAACGTTCTCCTCACACTCACAACCTACGCACAGCAAGTTCCCCGCCACGCCGCAACATACCCAAACACGCAGCCGGCAGGAAGACGTCACGTCAGTAGGCCTTCAGTGATCGCATGAAGCAACCCGTATGCCTGACGGCAAACCCTATTGCCTCTCAGAGAAGGGGAGACCCCAAGTGCCACGGTGACAAGCCCGCTGTCGGGATACGGTTCCTTGCACAAGGACGCGCAAGGCTGCACTGCTGCGCACGCCTTTGCATGGGCCCCCCCTGGGCGTTTACACAGCACGTTCGGCCCTCATTGCCCTGCGCTGCGCTGCCCCATCGCTACTGCCACAGCGTGCACACGCTCCGGAGCTTGCGTTCAGATTACTATGAGTGTCACTGGACAACGCCCGAATGCTACCACGGCGCAACTCAAGAACCCCAACCGACTGCCGCTAGGGCATCGAGCTGTCCCCACCTCGCACCACCACCACCACCACCACCACCACCACCACCACCACCACCGTCCGTTGACGTCACGCAGACTACCGCAAACACCACGACATCCACGACAAGCCCCACTACTGCAACTACCACCGCCAACCCCACCGCTGCCGCCGCCCCCCTACACCCTGTCCGCCTGTGGACGCCGCCCGCGGACAGCCACCCCTCCTCCACCGCCACTTGTCCAAAAGATGGCTACCTCCACCGCTGCAGCCACCTGGTCCATCACCGCCCCCACCAGCACTACCCACCTTCCTACTTTGTTACCCACTTGAACACCCCGGCCCCCCTACGCTGCCGCCACCTGCTCCAGCAGCTGCACCGGCTCCAGGATGTTGGTCTTGTTGGTGTCCACGACCTGGCCGTTGACCAGCATCTCGTCCAGGATGTAGTGCACCTGCGAGAAGCGAAACGGGGACAGCCATGGGCCGCTGCTTGGTTAGGTGCATGGAGGAGAGCTGTATGGGGACAGGTGTGAGGTGCGGGAGGCGAGCATGAAAGGGGTGAGGCGGGAGGCCGTGCAGCACCAACGCGAGGTGGAGCGAAACCCCCGGCCTCGACGTGTTCAAGGCCCAGAAACACGGCTCCATGGGGCTCTGGCGTACACTTAGGCCACTGTTACCATGTCAGGCCGGACCCAACCTCCGCATCGTCGCATGCCAGGAGATGGGTGCACAGTGCACGGTATAGGGGTATTTTGGTGGTTTCCGCACCGCCAAAAGCCCAAACAGGCCGCAGGTCCATGCACTGAGTGCCATGCGGGCATCTGCTTCAGCGTTCCTGTCACCCACCATCTCCGGCTCGTTCATGATGTCCAGCTCGCACACCTGCGTGGGCAACAGGAGGTAGAGCGTGGCACTAGTGAAAGGGCCTTCGCTAAGGCAACTGCAAGCAGGCGGGAAGGCAAGAAGCGGGCAAGAGTGGTGTTGAGAGCATTGCTCATCAGGGTTGGGTGGGTTGAGGACTCGGAGGAGTCCGGCAGGCAACAGCTGCCCGTGTACGGGGTCCCGCATGAATGCAGAGGAGTGGCACGCTTACCTGCCCGAAGTGTTTGTCCAGCACCTCCACGAAGCAGTGGATGAACTCCAAGATCGCCAGCTCGTTCTGCAAGCAACAGCAAAGCAAGCAGCATACGCGATGGGAGCATGTACTGACAACGCCACCACCGCATCAGCCTGACGCAAAAACGTTGCACGCGCGTATCACAGATATTGCCCATACACCCCATCAGGTCGGACCTGCCATCCCTGCCCCATGAGCAACCCCCGGCCACTGCCAGTCCCTCCGCCCGTGTCACCGGCTGACAGGCTACATGGTAAAGCCGTCGTGAGGCAGCCAGCCTCACACCACAGGACCCCAGGTAGCCCCTGACACGCTGGTAGTCCGGTACCACGCACAGTCCCCCCACCCCACCCTACCCCAACCCCAACCCCACCCGACGCGTCTTCGTAAACCCAATCCATTTCTGTACTGCGTAACATGACCAACGCCTGCATTTGCATGCCAGCAAGTACCAGAGGCACAGCGCCTCGTCGCTGAGAAGCCCATAACCTTTTTAGTGCACAGCAGCCCGGTTGGCAGCCCCTCTGTTTACCCACCCACATGCGCCCGCTTCCTACCTCGTCATCATCTACCCCCACCATGAAGAACAGCGAGGCGTATCTCCGGTACACCACCTTGTACTGCCGGTGCTCATAGAAAGAGCACTGGGGCGTGTGACAAGCGGTGGGGGCCGGAAATGGGGGTGGTGACTTTGGGGGACCAATGAGGTGGGCAGGTCAGTGCGTAGGACGGCTCTTGTGGGCACGCGGCTCAATGCGCTGCATTTTCCCTGAGTTTGAGAGCCTGGAATACTCGCCGGTTCCACGGTGGCATATGCAGGGCCTGCTATTCCCAGCGCCAGGGTGCCCAGGTAAACCCCACGTACACTCCTGCTGGCAACGGAGAGGACACACGCGCAGCTGCCGACAGCTGTGTCCCGCCAGATGTTTGCCGTATTGCACACCTGTTTATCGGTCCGTGAGAGACACTTGCGGACCACCTCGCCTTCAAGGGCTCTCCGCTCGTCGGTACTGAGGAACTCCGCAAAGTACTTTGCCAGGCGTGTCTGGCCTTGCTTGTTTACCATGAGCATGAACTTTATCATTGTTCATGCACTGCTGTCTATTATTGCGAGTTGTCTAGAAACGAATATCAGCAGCGATTATGTAAAAGCACTGTGGACCGCCTAAAGCTAGGGAAGCAGCTACCTACTGTTTATGATATGTGGTTGCAGTTTTCCGTCCGGGGTATAATGCTACCCATGTATCACCTGAGCTCGAGTGTCAAGAGCACTGCCGAATCCAGCCTCGCTATGGAAGAAAGCAGTCACCCCTACACCAGCTGGTAAGACTATGAGTAGGAAGAAACGATGATAACACAGGGCAAGTCCAGGGCCCTCGCTGTGTCCTCGCGGGGGTGGTTGGTTGGGCGTTGCTGGTGGGTGTTGCAGTTCTCTCCTTGGTTCGGGCGCAACGTTCGTCAACCTTGTCTTGTACAAAATGATGCGTATCTACCAATTGGCGCACTCAAGGATCAACACGTAGCTGTGAACCCACTCTCGTCACGGCAGCCCAGATTGTGTCTCGGCGAGCGGCAGGCTTATTAAGACAGAGCTCCCGGGTCTGCTTACCTGCTTGCTTAGCAGTGAGAAGGAGGACAGCCGTCGCAGCAGCCCCGCGAGGGGCGGTGACAGGAACCATGGCAACCCCACAGGCCGTTAGTGCTGTGGTGCGGGCGTCTAGGCCCAGCTTCAGGTATGCTCATGGCCGACATTTTTCACAGAACTGCTACACGCCAGCATTTTAAACTGCTCTCTTGTACACGCTGTGCGATCTGTGGCGACGAGCGGAGGGGGCCCTGGGTCGTGCCACCTGACGCAGGTGCGCCACGGACAAGGCGGTGTTTGCGGTGCATGCAATTCTGTCAGTCAACGGTCTCAGCCTACGAAAACTGGGCGACGAAGCGGACACCGCAGGTGGGCCTTGATCGGGGCTCCTGATTGTATGTAGTGGGCAACCAGGGTTTCCAACGCTGCGGCAGCACAACCGGATACCCCGTTCCTGGGACCCAGTGTTCTTCCCACATCTGACCGCCAACGCGGCAACGGAGGCAAGACTCCAACAATTTTAGGCAGACAACACACGATGTCCAACTTAGTCCTTCCATCCGCTCGCAGCTGCTCAAGGGCCTTCAGCCCTCCCTGCCGAGGAGGTACCCCTTGACGGCTGGAACGCCTCAGCGGACCTATACGCGTTCCTGTACGCCCCCCAGGAGCAGCAGCAGCAGCAACAGGCAGGTTCACAACAAGCACCCACGGCGCCGTGTTCACAGCGGTACCATGCATGGCAGTCTTTCGCACAAACCGCACACCATGCTCGAGTCGGCGGTAGCACCCGTCCACATTGGCGTTTCACAGCGTGCATCGGGTACTATTTAGACACTCTTGCAGAGCCGCATGCTCCCAAATCCATCCCATGCTCAGCCGTCAGCACCAGTCCGTGGTCCCACAAGCAACATGCACTGTGTGTCTGAACCCACGCGCGCAGCTGCTGCTGGTCAAGTGCCTGCCTGTGGACGGCTCGCTGCTGGTGACGCTGGCGGAGGTGGTGTCGGGGCAAGAGCCTGTGTCACTGGAGCTGCAGCTGGCGAGGTGGGGCATCGCGCACTGGTACCGCAACCTTTCACTCTCAGACAGTTGTTGCGCTGCCAATACCGTAGATGGGTATGTGGTTTGCAGTGTTCGGCAACATTGTGCGCTGCAGATTGTAAGGGACCTGTCGCTGCTGAGGTCTGGCGCGCATGCCCGACTGACGAGGGCGTGCAAGGTGCAACTAGCGGACACGTGGGCCGCATCGGGGCACCGTGAAGGTGCTCGGCTGGCTTTTGGGAGTTTGCTTGTTGCGCGAGTATGCGAGTGGCTAGTGCGACCCAGATGAGCCTCGCGAAGCTGCAGCTGTCTGGGTGCCCTGGGTTGGGCTGAGGGCGACAGGGCACGGCGCGGACGTTTCACCACGTACCAAGTCCGCACGCTGCAAGTGCGCGCGAAGGCCAACGAGCGATGCACCTTCGTGCTCTTGTACCAGCAGCAGCAAAGCACTGATCACTGCAGCACGGTTTGCACAGCGGCGCACAACAACAAGCACTCGCTACCCACTGCTATCCGCGAGTGGGTCTGGTGTCGTCATCGTGCGATGCTAAGAGCGCCCCTGACGCCTGCTAACCCGCGTGTTGCGGGGTCGCAGGTACGTGCCGGAGGCGGCTGAGGGAGGCGCCTCCGCCTCCGCCTCCGCACCCGGCCTGGGCCTGGGCTACAGCAACCTGGACGAGCTCATCAAGCGCGTGGAGATCGCTCTTGGGGAGGCCCTGCCGCCCCCGGCGAAGGATGACAAGAGCACACAGGACAAGGTACCGTACCGATGTTTGGCAGGGCTGCTAAGTATGGGAGGCATGCCTGGCGAGGGCGGGCATGCGCGGCAAGAAGGGGCAGGCATGCATGGCAAGGGGATCCCCTTCTGCCGGAATAAAATGGCGTCGCGCATAAGGGTTCCCAGCGCTTCGCCAATGCGCAGGTCGGCCCCGTAACACGCGTCCTTGGTGGTGGGCACAAGTTACCCGCTTTGCGCCACATCCACTCCATCCAAAGCATGCTCCCGGTCATTCACCACCTGCCTAACCCCCCGCCCGCCCAACTCCCACCACGTGCCGAACTCTCCAGGCCGGGACCGCCGGCAAGACGAGCAGCACCACCGCTGGCGCCTCCCAGCAAGACACCGCAGCCGCAGAGCGGGAACGCGAGCGGCAACGCGAACGGGAGCGGGAACGGGAGCGGGAGCGCAGCCCGGGCCACGACCCCCTCCGCGACGACCGCTTCCCCGGCCGTGCGCCCGGGCTGCCGCCCGGCTGGGGCGGTCCCGGCCTGGTGCCCCCCGTGGGCGGCGGGGGCCCAGGGGGCCTGTTCCTGCCGGACGGCGGCCTGGAGGGGCCGGGCGGCATGGGGCCCCTGGGCGGCGGCGGCGGCGGCATGCACGTGGGCCCCGGACATCCCTTCTTCGCAGGTGGGCGGGGCGGCAAGGCGTGGTAACGGAAGAATACGGTCCGGTAGCTTGGGTGTCGAGCGTGCTCGGGTTTGTGGTAGTGGTACTTTCTGACACGTCCGTGGGAAGGGGCCAGGGTGATTCTGCAAGGGACAGGTGCAGGCTGTCGAGTCTGTCTCTGCCTTCTCAGAGGGAGCACTCACTCGCCGTGTTTGCTTCCCTTGGTGTTCCCGCCCTGGCCCGAGCCCCCGGCACAAGGCCTGCCGAAAGGGTGGGGGGCCCGAGCCCCCGGGCTCGGGCCAGGGCGGGAACACCAAGGGAAGCAAACACGGCGAGTGAGTGCTCCTTCTGAGAAGGCAGAATGCCGGAACAGAGGGGACACGAACGAGATAAGCTCCAGGCAGCGAATGCTGCCGTGCCGAACTGCGCTTAGGACCTTTGTCGCTACGCTCCTCTGGCCGTAAGCTCCAATTTGGTACTCTAGCCGCTGCCTTTTGCTGTAAGAGCTGTGCTGCGTGGAGCTGGCCAGAGAAGCGGCTGAGACCCCCAGAGCTGACTAGGACCCTACACTGCAGACCGAAAAGACAGACGCACCTCTTACGGCAGGCCCACTTTGTGAGTCAGCTCAATGGCGGCGTCCGGGGGGCGGCGGGTGTACCCCGCCAGGGTCCGGCCCGACAGCCAGCGCCCGTGGGCCATGCGCAGCTCGGCAGGCACACCGCGGGCCTCCGCAGCGCTGTTGCCACCGATGCGCATGGAGTGGGGCAGGATGCGGCTGGTGATGCCCGCTACATCGGTTCTACTTTCTGACACAACGGCCATGGGCACCCGTGCGTCTCCGTTTGCCCTAACGTGTGGTGGTATCTCCTCTGTGCCGTATGCCCCTCCAGACCGCATGCGGCACCCCGACCTGCGGCCAGGCGGAGGCCTGGGCTTCCCGGGCGTCCCGGGCCGCGGCCCCGCCCCCGGCGTGCGGTGGGACCCCATCAACCCCGAGGGGCTGCAGGGGTGGAACCCGGAGGACTTCCAGCGGGGGGCCAGGTGAGGAGCAAGGGGGCGTGGCGGGCATGCCGGAAACGTCCTGCATTGCTACAGCGGTGGGGCATGCTCGGTGGTTGGGCGCCATGTTGGCGGCGTGTAGTGGCATACTGCCTGCAAGGTCCAGCGTGCGTCCTTAGCACCGCCATGTCCATCCCCAGCATCTGCTAGGGGCTTCATATGCGATCTGCACACAGGTTGGTGCTTGAGCGGTCCGTACGGCTGTGCTGCAGGAGCGTGCGGGAGGACGGGCTGAACGACATTGGGCGGCCGGCCCCCGGGCGAGGGCCGGACTGGGACCACATGTTTGGATGACGCCGCCGGTCCACAGGCGTGGCTGACAAGCACGGCACGTGCCCCTAGCGAAACAGCTAGGGGGACAGCGTGTGCCGTAGCGAAACGGCGGGAGGGTATGCGCTGGCAGGGGCGCACCGGTGCATGTGAACACCTGTGCGGCGAGGCATTGCGCCTAGTTGTGTTGTGCTACATGCCAGGCCTGGTGGCCGTTGAGCGCTGACTGTATGATGTTGATAGGTGTTGATTCAGTAAGGGGCCAAGGGCGAGGCCGTACGGCTGCGTCCTAAGGGACACCGGGAGCGGTGAAAGGGTCGCCTGATTGCTGTGCGCGGACGTTGGCTGGTTGACACGCAGGCGTTGTGCTGTCTTGTTTGGGTTCTTCCGGTTGGGGATCATGTATATTGGTCAGGCTTGACAGACATGGAGTATGGTTGACGCGCTGGTGCCTTTGCCGGCGCTGTTGGGATCCATGTTGTAATTGGTTGTGACCGCCCTGAAACCGGATCTGCGTGGACGCCCTGAAGTGCCCGTCGTCACGGCAGCACGCAACGGTGCATCGCAGGTGTCACTGAGGCAGTTCTAGCTGTCATAGCATCCCGTGCTGATAGGAAAGGACGCGATGAAGCCCTGCCGGCTGCAGCCCCGAAGGTTAGGCACAGGCGATGCCGGTTCTCCGCATCAGCTGTCCCATGCAGCCAGTGTGTTGCGCCTCGGTTCCAGTAAGTGTGGAAAGGTACAAGGAGACGGGGAGGCCAAAGCCCAACCAGCGCAGGCAAGCACTCCCGAAAGCCCAAATCCAGTGAAGCCCAACCGCAAACAGGGCACACCCCACGCAGGGCGATCCTCGAATCCGCCCACTGAACCCATGGGCCTGGCTACCGTAACTGCAAAGGGGAGCCAGGGGGGGGGGGATACAGAACTTTTGTACCTTACCCCCATATGCCCTACTTTTAGGACCCAATATTGTTTGTTATATCGTATATAGCTTATATTGATAAATCTGGGCCATTTCTAGGGGGTCTCCAGGGGGGGG
>VFQN01003279.1_pt1 | contig 23506 bp, 35 predicted proteins | sample 3512371 | NCBI WGS metagenome assembly VFQN01 (sample SAMN10412370, study PRJNA504923) | tailings metagenome | isolation source: Replicate 2 from Balatoc abandoned mine | place: Philippines: Itogon, Benguet | collected 2017-08-28
CAGATTGGTGACTGTCACCAATTCGGTGTCACCAATCGTGCATAGCAGTACGGTAGTGACATTGCAAACTCTCAAGTGGGGCAGTAGCGTGCCAATTCTATTACTGCGGGGCCTGTTGGTGGCAGGTTGATGGTCGTGGTAGGGTAGGTTGCCGTAAGCATGGCTGCTGCATGCACGACGCGGACACATTCATATACTACCAACAGTCTGGCCTGGAATCCATGCAGATGCATCGTTCAAGAACGTCGCAGGATGGCGCCTTGATATTGGAGATGTGGTTTACATGGCCGTTGTGTTGGGCGACCAAGGGGGCCCCTGCGTGCACTGGCAACTTGGGTTGCCTCCGTGTCCCCTCATGTACACGTAAACCAAGAAATAAGCTCTGATGCCGTAAGCCTGAACAGTACTGTCCGCCGTCAATAGCGGCAATGTGGCCGCATCATTCACGTCCTTGTCACTATCATCCCAGATCAGCGTCATGGCGCTGCGTCCTCACCATGGACAGTGGTCTCATGGTCTCGTATAGTCGCGCGTGAAGCGGCAACTGGCAGCCAAACGTACCTGCGGGCGTTGGCCCCAGTCAACCCCACCTCGACCCCCAGGTCAAGCAGTCCAACCGCTGCTTTCCTCCTTGGTCCTCCCATGCATCCACCCAGCAACTATGCGCCACCACCACCGCCAGACATGCGCACAACGCTCCAGCCAATGCTGCACTGCACCTTCCCTAACACCTGGCGCCACCAGCCGTCCGGCCTCCACTCCCCATCCATCCATACCCCATCCAGCCCACAGCCCAACGCCCCCGTACCTCCCCGGTTTCCCAGCGTTTCACGCATTCCCCCATCTCCCCGCCCCAACAAGACCACACAGCGCGCACACAACCTCCCATACATATGCCAACACCACTCCCCCGCAGCCGCCCTACCCACACGCGCTGCACCATGGTGCGCTCGGGCGTGACCTCGACACACCCGAATTCTGCAACAAGCCCAGCACCGATCCCCATCGCGTTTCAAGCGTTCCCCCATCGCACTACCGCACGCGGTGCACCATGGTGCGCTCGCGCGTGAGGTTGACGTCCCCTGCCGCCGCCATGGTCAGCAGCACGCGCAGCACCAGGCTCTCCGGCTCGCCCAGCGCCACCATCTCGTCCAGCAGCCGCCGCGTGGTCATGTAGGCGCCGATGTGCAGCCGCCGCTTGATGCGCTCCTCCAGCCGCCGCACGTGGCCCAGCTGCGTGTACGACAGGAGGGTACGGCATGCGGTGAGTGAGGTGTGCAGGACTTATGGCTTCTAGGACAAGAAGCAACCAAGGGGTGTATTCCTGGAAGCTTCTGCAGGTATAAAACAAGCATGCTGTCTGTGGTGGACTGCCCGCTGTGCGCAAGATCAAGCTGTCAGGAACACGGGTGGAACGACGACAAGGGTGCGCGGCACAGGGCGGGTGCGTGTACTGCCGGGCCCGCACCTGCGCCTCGCCTCCCAGCTCGCCCTGCGTGAGGCCGCTCTTGACTGCGTCCATGGTGGACTTGGTGAACAGCTCGACGGCCAGGTTGACGTGCTCCAGGGTGGCGGTGGGCTGAGGGGAGGCACGGGCGGGAGGAGTTTGGGTCATTGGTTGAAGCGGGAAAAGGGGCCGGAGAACTGTGTGCGGTAGGACGGAATACGACAAGAGGAGCAAGCCAGCGCTATGAAACAAACCAGGCCCCAGCTGCATGCGTATCAGGATGACCCACGGGTCCGTGGTCACCACGCACAACCGCTGCCTAACCGCCACATGACCACCTGTACACCCACCTGCAGGGACATCTTGGCCAGCGACTCGCTGATGCGCACCACCGCCTCCAGCTGGCGCACGGTGATGGGCACGGGGGGAGAGTCGCTGTCGGTGGCGTCCGCCTGCGCGCGCGCCTGTGAGGCATCGGGAGGGGTGCACGTCGGTGGTAAGGCAAGGAGCTACGAACAATGGAACACCGGCGGTTGTGGCACTATGGCGACGGGGTAAAAGCGGCTGGACAGTAACGGAAAGACCAAATCGCGTCGGTTGCTTCAAGTAGGACGGGGATGCTGCAACGGGGTGCAGCAGTACGGGTGTTTTCCGGCAGCGGGCCTCCACACGACTCAACGCGGTGCACCTCGTTGCGGTCACCAACACACGGCAGGGGTGCGCTCCGTGCCCTGCGTAAGCCGACTAGACACAGGCAGCGGGCCCCCTCATCATAGACCTGCTTACCTCGTTGCGGATCTCCACGTAAAAGGCCGCCAGCCGCTTGGCCGCCTCCTCGTTAACCCGCGGACTGCACTGGCTGCGGCAGTAGTGGATGTAGCGCTTGAGGAACTCCACCTCCTGCGCCTCCTGGCTCTCGCCGCCGCCCGGCCCGCCCGCCAGGCCGCCCGCCGCGCCGCGCCCGCCCCGCGCGCCCGCCATCGCGCCCTGGCGGTGGTTGTCCAGCACGTGGCGGGCGATGGCCATGTCGTGCTCACGCGTGTCCTTGACGATGAAGATGAGGTCGAAGCGCGACAGAATGGTGGACTGCAGGTCAATGTTCTCCTGGGCAGTCTTGAGGTCGTCGTACCTGCATGCCAAGTCAAGAGGGAAAAGGGAGGGAGGGGCTGTCAGGGACCAGCAGGGACGTCGAACAAGCGCGAAGCCGCCCGCATGCCCGCGTATGGCGCGCCTAGTGCTGAGATGCCCACGGGGCACACAATAGTTGGGACTCCAAGGATGGTGCATGAGCAATGATGCATGTGCCTGAGCAGTAGGTAGTAGGCCCAGGCATGCCCTGTCCTGTCTTGGCTCGTGCCCACCTGCCCGAGGGGGGGTTGGCCGCCGCCAGCACCGAGGTCCTGCTCCTGAGCATGGTGGTGATGCCGGCCTTGGCGATGGAGATGGTCTGCTGCTCCATGGCCTCGTGGATGGCCACGCGGTCCTCGGGGCGCATCTTGTCGAACTCGTCGATGCACACCTGTGTGACAAAAGATAAAACCCAGCGTTGACATTTGCGGTTCTCATGGGCGATGTAGACTGGCCAACGTCCCTGGTACCGAGAGGCTCTCCGGCGGGACCGCAGGTCTCTTAGTGAGATGCTGTGCATCTAACGAGGGAAGGTAGGACAGGGCAGCCGAACGGCGCCTTGGACCATGCTACCTTGGGACACACATGCCCCGCACGCCCTCGTGCACACTGCCCGCCCCACCAACCACCAACGACTCACCACTCCGTTGTCCGCCAGCACCATGGCTCCGCCCTCCAGGTAGAACTCACGGCTGTTGGCGTCCTGCGGGGTGCATGGAACGCAGTGTAAAGATACCGGTAAGCAAGTAGCCGTGCTACCGGATTACGGACTGCGATAGTCCCATACCTGCCCAGGCAGCAGCAGCAGAACGGTATTGCCAGGGTGCTATACACCGCCCTCACCTGCACCACGGAGGCGGTCAGACCCGCTGCCGAGGAGCCCTTGCCGCTGGTGTAGACGGCGATTGGCGCCACGCGGCTGACGAACTTAAGAAACTGCGACTTGGCGGTGGAGGGGTCTCCCAGCAGCAGCACGTTGATGTCGCCGCGGCGGTTGGTGCCGTCCGGCAGCGCCTGGGGGCCAGGAACAATACCATATTAGACACCTGCAAGACTTGTTGTACCGGCTATGGTGCTTGTCTAGCTGCTCTGACATGTGGGTGGTAATTGGGCAGTCTGAAGGGATGTGCGCGTGCGAAGCGTGGGAGGAAACGCGCAGAGCGTGTGTACGATGTTGTGGATGAGTGTCAGGCCTGCGGGGGGTTATTGGGACACCCAAGGGCGGGAAACACAGCGACCCCAAAACACTTGCCGACTGGAGCGCAGTTGCCCACCTTGCGCGACCCCCCGAACAGCAGGCAGGCCACGGCCTTCTTGATGTCGTCCGAGCCGTAGATGTTGGGCGCGATGCGCGAGAACAGCTCCTTGTGCAGCCCGTCCTGCTTGGCGAACTGCTCAAACTGCTGGATCTCCTCCTTGCTGCGGTGTACATGCAATAGGGCAGGGTGCGACACACAATGCCAGGTTGTTGCAGTTCGGCGCATTGGCAAAATCCAACACATGAGGTGTGCGCGGAGAGCAGCGTGATGCCCAAGGGAGCAAGCCCTGACACCATTGTCCTGTCAGGCAGTGGTAAACTGCGGAAGGCTTGGAGGCAAGGGTGAGGCAATGGGTAATTCATCATGTGCCGGTGCCTGGGCTACTCACGTGAACTTGAACCTGCTGTGCGCGTCTCCCGCCTCCTGCATGACGGACACCACGCGGATGTAGGGCTGCTGCAGCGATACGGCGCCCTTGTCCATGGCCTTGCCCTGAGGGGGCGCGGGCGGGCGTGTGGGTTAACCGAGGGTATGGACTACCGAACAGGGGGATGCCTATAGGCTTCCAAGTGCTGGAGTGAAGGTCGTGGATGCTTGGGATGTGCATTAGGGACCGTTTGCAAGGGTGTCAGCACAGCGACAGCGGTCGGGCCGTCGTACATTCGAGCCCACTGCGTGCGAGCTGCTCCTTCACCTGCTCCTGTCTGCCGACACCCGGCGTGCCCCCACACCAAGCCCACCTTGTAGGTGCTGTAGATGCCGCACACGGTGACACGTGTGCCCGGCGTGACGGTGTTGCAGCAGTGGCGGTCCGCCACCAGCATCACGGTGCGGGGCAGCTCGCCGGTGGGCACGTCCTCAGGCTTCTCCTGTGGTTAGGAAGGAGGCCATGTGCAGCGCGTGTGCTGGGTTCAGCACGCCGGCAGACCCTAGCAAGCGGCATGCGGCCGCATAACTTGCTAGGGTCTACCTCAGCGGGTACTGACACATCAGGTTGGTACAGCAGCTGACTGCCGCCTTAATAGTAGCTACTGGTCCATCAGTCGGCGAGTGGTCCATCAGCCGGTGAGTAAGCGTTGTGATGTGCATGCCCACGCAAACACTCTCAGTAATTGTCCAGCCGCCCACCTGCAGCTTAAGCGTCTGCTGGTCCACGAAGCTGGAGCCCTCGGGCAGCACCACGAAGGGCTGCTGGCCGCAGCCGTCGGCGGAGGCGCCGGGGGCGTTCCTGTCCGCCATGTCGCAGTAGGAGGGGATGAAGGAGCCGCCCAGGCCGGGCTTGCAGGCCACGCGCTTGGTGCCGCGGCACGTCTTGCACTGCAGCGTCAGATACGTGGCCTTGTGCTGCGGAGGGGAAAACGGGGGAGTTTGGAGGCATAGATGTGAGCGGCCGTCGCATGCAGGTTGCTTAACGCGAAGGCCATGGGCATGACGGGTGTGGTTCGTGTGGAGACGGCCTTACCGCGGGGCCCCTATGCACCTCCTGATCCGCCCCCCCCCCCGCCCCACAGGAGCCACGGCCCCGTCCCTGCGAGCCTGGTGTCGCCCAGCGCCTTGCTATGATCCAAAGCACCTTGCCAGAGCTTGCTGGTGATGAGACTCCCCTGCCGGTCTGACTGGGCGTGGGTTTGCTACCCACAGTCCCACACCTGGCGCACACCCCTGCTGCCTGCAGCGCTGCCAACGCTGCAGCAACAGCCGTGGACACGGCAACGGACACCTCGCCTGAGCCCCTACCCCGCCCCCTCCCGCTCGCCCCTCCCCACTGCTGCTCCTGCCCAGCTTCTCCAAAGGCAGCATCTCTTCGGTACGAGCACCACATGCGCGTCAGCTCCCAAGCCAACCGACACACGCTGTACCCAAGCATCAGGGCCTCACCCTCGGCTTGCTGGCTGCGGTGATGATGCCTGTGAGCAGCACCAGCTTGGACACACGGGAGGACTCCAGGTCACGGATGGACATGGTGCGCGACTGCGCCAGCGGGATGGAGCTGTACAGCTGCACCTGCACCACGGAGCACACGCCGGCAGGGCGCCCAACACCGGGGAGAGAAGTTGGCACAACCCTGTGGCTGTGTTGTGGTACGTTGGGTAACACGAGCGTACTGAGCGCCATAGCTGTGGTTTGCTAGGGAGCTCTGCCGCACGGACACCTCGGATTGCCCTTATCCTGACGGTCCACCCAGCATGTGCCACAATCCGCAGCGGACCTCTATGCCGCTTGAGACTTTTGCCATGCCGTACTATACCCAACCGCCCCACCTCGGCCTCCTGCGCTAGCCCGCTCTGCAACTATGGACCCATGTGCCTGCCTTTGATTACCCGAATCTCTGTCCGGCGCGTGCAGCACTGAGCCGCCATGGCATGGCCCCAAGCTTCCCGCACTGATCATGGCCACCCACCTGCACATCCTCCAGCTCCGCCCGGTTGCCCTCCTCGTCCGTGGCCTGCTGCTCCTGCAGCACCCGGTAGCACGCCTCCTCCAGCTGCACACCGTGTCGTTGCGGGGGGCGGCAGAGGGCATGTCACTGTCAGTGCACGGTACCGGGAAGGGCAGCGGCGGCACTCTGGCGGCGTTCCTGCCGTCCGGTCCTGACCATAACGTTCTGAGAGGGGCAGCGGCTGCTCCCGATGGGAGTTCTGCACCCGAGCGTGGATGTGCTCAGTTGACACGGCATGCTGTTTAGGATCCTTTTGTCCACTGGCTGTGACAACTCGAACCGTTAGGAGCTAGGGTGTATTGTCCCCGCACCGACCCCTGTGCACGCCTACCACCCAGCCCCCACCCAGCACTGACCAGCGGGAGGACCTCAGTCGGGCGCTCCTCCAGCTCATCGGCCAGCAAATGGCTAGCTGCACGCACGTCTGTGAGATCCACGTAAAGGTTTGTGCGGTTCTCGTAGAGGTCGTCGCTGGTGTGGGTTTTGGAAGTTCAAAGGTTGCGGGTTAGAACGATTGGTTAGACAGGTGTAAAGTGCACCTTGCTGAGCAATAGAAATGCATGAATGCAATAAGTCGCAACCTTCGCCAATCGGCACTATGAGCAAAAGCTTGACTGTCCAAAGCGGGATGTTTACATACAGCCCAGCGATGCTTACGCGTAGAGCCGACGCTCAGAAACATCCTTCGTCGTGCCAATTTGGTAGGACAGAATGAATTTCTTGAATCGCTCAATTAGCTCCGAGTCCGGGACGGCCACGCCATCGCCATCGACGCGCTGAGCGGGAGCCTCCTGTCCCTGATAGCTGTAGTAAACGCGTCCACCTGCAAGCATAGGTGTGAGTTGCTGATGTGCGCTGCACCGCACTAGTCGGGGTGGCCATGTTTCTCTGTAAGTCAGTGTTGACGCTACGCACCATCAAAGCCGCTCATGTTGTCAAGCTATTTCCGTCCAGATTGTCAAATAGTTGAGGTCATAAGCACCGCGGACCTGCGTGCGACAGAGGTTCATCCTTTCCCGCCTTTGCATTTGCCCGTACAAACGGTAAAAACGGTCTGTAAGCGGATGGGCTTTGGTAGCACGTCTGCAAGCAGCTCAAGTGGATATTGAATAAAGCACGCCTGCTTATGGGGCGTAGGTCACAATACACGGCGCGAACATGCGCTATAATGCTTTCTGTCGACGCGCTGAGCCTCGGTTGCCCTAGGTGTAATGCTTTGTTGGGAAAACAGCTCTTGGATATATGCAAGCAAGCTAGCTAGCTCTGCATCACTGTAGGGTAGGCCCTCCTGTTACTCGCGATGGCGACCATACATTCTTACCTTCCACTTATACCAGTAGGATGCATGGTCATGATGATCATTGGAGTTGGTGTATGGTAAGGTTGTGCGCTGGGTCACTGGCAATCGTGTCCTCAGGGGCTTTGGAAGCTAGCGGCACGTCGTGGTGCTGGCTCCCCGCAGTCCTGGCCGTGGAGGGGTCTTGTTGAAATGGGCGCACGCAGCAAGCCACGTTCACTGCTGCCGAACGTCGTGCCTCGTACGCAGGGTGCACTATACACAGCAGGCTGTTAACCAAGCGGAGTATGCCGTAGCTCTGCTAGGGCCCAGCGTCACAGCGAAGGAGCTCGACAGGGTTACGGCAGCGCTGAAGGGGACAGCGTCGTCGTACATCATCTTTGCATGTGCGCTCTTTGGCCTGGGGCTATGGCGGAAGCTGCTCAGCGTCGAAGCGGACGTATCAGGTGCGGAAGGATGCAGCTGCGACGGCGTTATGCCTGCTGGACCCTTACGTGCGCCGGAGGGTAGTCCACCAACCGAGCTAGAGCACTTCTTGACACTAGCTCGGCGGCTCGCCCCTCTGCGACATGCACTAACACTTCACCTGCTTGCTGGACCCTTGTGACCCTTGCGTCCGTCCCCCATGCTGTTGCCTTTCAGGGCCCAACCAGAAGCTGCTGCGGATATACCGCATAGTGAACGCATCCCTCCATTTAATATGGTGGCTCATCATGGTGTGGATTGTCGTCCTCATGATGGGCCTGGGGGTCTTCTGCCACAGCATATGGATTGGCAACCAAGCAGCTACGCAGGTGCTGACCAACCAGGCGACCATGACCAGGTTCCCTACAACAGCGGCGCTCGGAGTTACGGCTGATCAGCTATCAAAAGCGCAAGGAGACGCCATGCTTGCGGCCACCTCCGTGAAGACGGGCTTCCCAGCTGCGGCGGTGTGCCCCGGGACATGCGCCAACGTCGCCATGTTTGCCTTCCTTTCAGTGGACGCATCCCAGGCGTGCGTGTGCGACAAGACTGTACTACATCTCGTGGTCAGCGCAACTCAGAACGCCCTAGACTGCGTTGCAGGCATCATGGTCGGTGTGTGGTAAGTGTTGACAGTTACAGGGCCCTTGCACAATAGCCCGTGTCACCCTGCACGACATAATTCGCTCGCATGTTTCACAACCACGGCATAGCGGTTGAGTCTTACGACCCACCCGCATTAGGGTGGCACTGCAGAACAGACATGTCTGCGCGCGCGCGTGCCAGCATGAGAGGCTGTCCTGGAGCCACTGCGTAGTGCTAGCTCGTGCACATGGATGTCTGGGTGCAAATTCAACATGCGCTATGTTTATGTGCAGGTTCATGTACATCTTTGGGGAGGCGCTGCGCGTTAGCGTTGCCTGTGACTTCGTCCACGCAGCACACGAAGCAGCCGGCGGCACTCATGCCTCTGGAGGCGGCGGGGCGCCAGCTGCAGCAGTCGGGCCAAGGGGCACTGGGAGAGGGTACAACAAGATTTAGCGTGCGCAATGCGTAGTGTGCCGAGAGTGTTGAGTGTTTGAGCAAGCGTGCGCGCAATTACCTGGCTTGACGACTGCGACCACCACAGCGCTGTTTGCTGCTGTGAGTTTACTGCATGCATGGCATTGACGATTGCACATATATCTGATGCTTAAAATGCGTTTTGGCGACTGGGGTTGCGGCCGTCACAGGGAAGGGCGACAAACACCAGGGCAACGCACGGGTTGCGTTGCTGTTTGCTTTACAATTAGCCTGCCCTCTGTTGCAGCACCTCAGCGCCCTGTTGATGGGGCCGTGCCAATACGGTACGTACTAATGGCAACTGTCTTGAATGGTTGGGGCTGGAGAGCTTTCGTTTGAGGTACATGGGCGTTTGCAAGGCTCCCCTGACCCCTGCGTTTTCCACGTACCCCCTGCGGTGAGCACGTGTCATCAGCGGGGCTTTACCCGCAGTCGCACGTGTGTGAGTTGGTGTGAGGCAGTGCCGTGGATTACCTGTAACGAGAGCTCCTGGCTGAAAACTGGCTCGCGCATGTATTCGCCTGCAATGAGGCGCAAGAGCGAGGCTATGCAGCGCTCCGATGGGGCTTCTTCCACGTACAGACGGGGGCAACGCGGAGCCGAGGCCCGGGTGGCAGAAGGTGGCTTGATACACTTTTTCTGGGTACGGTGCACGTCGCCCATTCCCCCTGTGGCTTGAACGACATACGGTGCTCTGTCACGCAAGTCAGGACCTGGCAGGTCAAGGCCAATGAGGGGCAGGACACGGCCAGTGAGCGTGCCTAGCTCTGCTGGTACCTGGGCCCACTCTCGCACGCGTCCCTACGCCCGCCAGCGGCACCAGCGGGCGTTCCGGTGCCCGGCAAGCTGGAATCACTCCCGATAACAGAATAACATAGTGATTCTACTCTACGCCAATGTGGTCTAACTTCCGAGAGAGGTGCAAAGCTGCAAACAATGCCCGAGTCGATTAGTTGTTCAATTGCATGTTTGACCATCGCGCGTAGGGTTGGTAGGTTGGGCGGGAGTAATGTTCCACTTATAAATTACGTATAGAACAAAGGTCACGTCGACGGATTCTCTCGCTGTGCATTTGAACCGAAGTCTGTTGCAGCTAGCTGGCGCCGAGGTGTCGAAGCGCGGTTTGCAGCGCAGAAACTGCAAGATATCTCGAGCCTAGAATGCGCAAATAAGAGCGAGCGCGGGCTTACCGGCGCCATTTTTTGTCTTTGGCCTCGACATTGTATTAGCAATGGTCTCGCGACCTTTCTGAATTGACACACACAGCTCCGCCATGTCAGAAGTCAGGGAGCCAGAGCCCTGCGGCTCACCGCCGGAGGAGGACTTGGGGCCGCTGGTTGACCAGGGCGAGAGGCGTCGGAACATTTTCACAAACCCAGCCGCAGACATGAGCATTAGCGTCAGCTGCAGCGTAGGAATATTGCATGCACTCGCACCTAAGACCGCTGTCGGCCTCACACCGCCTCCAGCTGCGTTGGGACAGGCCCACGGCAGCACTACACCCCAGTTCTTCACCCCTTGCTTCACGTACGCCAATAAGGGTACGCGGTTCTCGACTTCGCCGTTTGCACAAGCCACACTCCACTGGTGCAGTGAGCCTACGGCCGTCTGCCGTCTACCTGTACACCATTGCTGACCTGCTTTTCGCCCTGCTTGCAGCCTTCGATACGCCCCAGTCAATGGCAGCCAGCGACGTCTTCTACACGCCGCTAGACACCCTGCCCCGATCAAGCCACGGGGGCAAGGCGGCCAGCGCTGCAGCGTCGCCTAAGCACACTGCGGGACGTTCAAAGCGGCGTGTTTCGGCCGTGGCCCTCTCCCTAGATGCGGCAGACAAAGCGGAGCCCTGTGCTGTGCACGGCTCGTCACCTCTGCTGGGCCTCTCAAGGAGCCAGGATGCAGCTGGACTTGGGAGCCGGGTGCCAGCAGCTTTGGGAGCAGAGCGGGCTGGGAATGGATGCACAGCGGCAACTGGGTTGCCTGCACACTTGGCAGTGGCGGCATGCGCAGCAGCAACTCCCATGCAGACAGAGGAGGGGGCCCATCTAGGTGGCGAGGTGGCATCCGCGGCAGCCTATGCAGGACAGCGGCAGGGTCCTTACGACGAGGACGCGGTGTGCGAGCAGGGGGTCGTCCTGGACATGGAGGATGCAGACGGCCTTCTCGGGCAGCAGACACTCATTGAAGGGCCCCGGCAACCTCCGGTGGTCACACGCACGCAGCAGCAGGAGATCGGGCAAGGGGAGGGGCCGTATGAGGGTACAGGAGATGGGGATCCCATGGAGTCCCGTGAGGTGCATGAAAGCTGGCTCAGCGGTGACATGGAGGTGGAGGGCACTGCGTCCGCCGGCGCAGCTGTAGCGGAAAGTCCTGCTGCTGGCGGTGGTGAGGGGCGTGCTGTTCCCAGATTGTGCGAGGCAGTCAGTCCTTCAGCGATGGGCGCCACATCCTTCGCGATTGCCGCTAACGCTGCAGATGCTTCAGGGCTAGCTGCGGGTGACACGGCTACAGGGCTTGCGTGCGGGCCAGCGGACACCGACTTCGGTTTCGAGAGCCGAGCGGACATGCCGACCTCCGGGCCGGTGGCGGCGCCCTCGCCGCTGGACAAGGCGGCCCCGGAGTGCATGGCAACCAGCGTCATTGCGGCGCAGCAGGCGGTGCAGCCGGACGCGCCTGAGGCTAGGCCATGTGCGGAGGCAGAGCAGCAGGGCCAGCAGGCGGGTGGCCCTGGTGCGCAGGTGCTGGAGATGCCGGGAAGAGAAGAGGAGCCAGACGGCGGGGAGAGCGAGGATGGGGATGAAGATTGCATGGTGTCCCCCGGGTCAGGTAGTGATGGCCTAGCGGCTGCCCTCACTGCCAAGGGAAGCCCGGCTGTGGTGGTTGAGGGTACGGGTGAGACCACGGGCGACGCGTCGAGGCTGCTCCTGTCGGCGGAGGACGTCACACGGGCATCTAGCGACGCCGAGTCGTGCACGCCCTCGGCGTGCCTTGACTCCCCGGGCATCAGCAGCCCTGCGCCAGGGCTGCCCTCCGGCCAGGCGGCAGCGACCCCCCTGCAAGGACGCCCCAGCGGTGCGCCCAGCCTCCAGCTGACCCCTCGAGCCACCCCAGGCTCTGCCGCCCGCCCAGCTAGCGGCGCTGCCCGGCCTAAGCCGCAGCAGGGGACTCCACGCGGCCAGCCCGAGCCTGCGACGCGTCGCAGCAGCATGCCTGCTGCAGCCACCGCCGGGGGAACAACCCAGGCTGCTCCCAAGGCCACGCCACGGTCGGCGGCATCCAAGCAAGCTGCGGGCGCCGCTGCTGCCGGCGCAGGAGCTAAGCCCACGCCAGCCCAGCGCTTGGCCTCGCCTAAGCCCGTGCCAGCAGCAAGCCCCAAGGCGTGGAAGGCTCCAGGCATCACGTCACCGCGACCTGGTGCACCGGCAGCCACTACACCCTTCGTGCTGCGGCGCATGCGGCCGGCGCTGGGGCAGAGCTCCCCACCGGTGACGCCTTTCGCGGAGATGAAGCCTGCAAAGCCCAGCAGCCCAAGCCCCCTCCGCGGCGAGGGCCGCAAGCCGGCTTCTGGGGAGCCGGCGAAGGAGGTAAAGCCTGCAGTTCCAGTCCCGGCCCCAGCACCCGCCCCAGCACCCGCTCCAGCGCCCGCCGCTGCAACAGCGGCAGCAGCAGCTCGTAGAGGCTCTGGGGGTATGCCCGGGCGCACGGGCGCGGCGGCCGTTGCTCCTAGGGCAGGCGTCAAGCGGCCTGCTGGACCGGGCCTGATTGAAGGGGACATCTCCAAGCGTGCGTCGGTGGAGGGGCTCGGGACCCGGCCCGTGCCGGTCCGGGCCGCGGCGGCCGCCACCGCCGCCAAGGAGCACGGCACACGCCCTGTCGCCACAGGTGCAGCTGCGGCAGTGGCGCCAAAGGCGCGTACGGCGGCAACAGTAGGCGGGGGTGCACATAACGGGCCAGCAGCGCGCACGGCGGCACCTGCGGCCAGGGGTTCGGCGGCAGCTACCCGCGGAGCAGCCAGGACGGGGGCGGCAGCGCCCACAGTGCGACGGGCTGCGCCACTGGCACCGCCAGCAACTGCTGCTGCTGCTGCTGTTGCCGGCAGCAAGACTGTGCAGGCTAAGGCCGCGCCAGCACCACAAGGCGCGGCACCTCTGGCAGCACCTGCCGTGCCTCCCACGGCTGCTACTCCTGGAGTAAGCCCCGCCGCCACGGCTGTAGAGCCAGTGGTCGTCTTGCCTAGTCCCCAAACAGGGGGCAAGAGCCAGCGGGGAGGAGCCACAGCGTCGCGGTACGGCAGGGCGCCGGCGCTCGAGGTGGGCGCGGTAGCGGTCCCCATGGATGGTGTAAGCCCAAGGCGCAGCCCCGCTCCGTCCCCAGCAAGCCGGGCGGCCCGGCCGCCCGCAGCTAGCCAGTCGCCGGCACGCCCGCCGGCCACAAAGACGGGCAGCGCGGTGTCAGCAAGCAAGCAGGTTCAGGGCCCGGGCCCCCGCGAGCCGCTGAGCCCCGCGCTGGCCAAGAGCCCGCGGCCAAGCCCTAGCCAGCCAGGCTCGAAGCAGCAGCCCGCCAGCCCAACACCCCGCAGGTCCACGTTGGCTTCCGCGCGCACCAAGGCCGAACCCTCGGCCGCCGCTGCTCCGCCGTCCATTGCGAAGAGCGGCGCCGGCACTCCAGCGGCGGCTACACGTCACCGCGGGGCAGCCATGGAGTCGCCTTCCCCTCGCCCTTCTCCGGTTCCAAGGTTTAGCCTGCTGAGTACGAAGTCGCCGAGGCCAACACCTGCAAACGAGCCCGCGGCAGCAGCTGCTGCTGGTGCAGCAGGCACCACCCCCGGCAAGCCCTCACTGCAGCCTCACGCCGGTGCCGACCTCCCGCTCCTGCAGCAGCCCGTGTCGGCCCGCAAACCGAGCGTATTTGGCGCAGCGGCGCTGTCTGCGCGGCGTACGTCCGTTACCTCTACCACCTCTGCTGCTGCCACCACACAGACGGCTGCGCCCATGGCAGCTGTCGCAGGACCGACTCCAGCCCAAGGGGCACCAGCGAGCGCAGAGAAGCCTAAGGCTGCGGATGCCGAGAACGGCGCACAGCGACGGGCGTCTGCAGGCCCTGCTGCAGGCAAGCAGCCCACGGGGGTGCGGGCTACGGCGGGCGTGCTGCCCCTAAGCGCGCGCGTGGGGGCGGTTATGGCGGCGACAGGGCGGCCAGGCGCGAAGGGGACGACGGGCGTGATGGGCACAGCACGGGCCGTAGCGTCGGCCCGACCGGCGGCGGTGCACAAGCCGGTGGTGCCCGTGGTGAACAAGGTCACGCGGCATAACGCTCGCGCAGGTACGGTGACAGGCTACGGGCTGCTTCGCCAACGTTTTCCGGTGGCTTGTGTGTAGAGCAGTCACGCTGCGTAGATGTGGCACACTTGCATATGCGGTTCAACGTCATCCTAGTCCACGTTCCAATCCATCACCACATGCGGAGTGACTGTTTGCCTCATTACGGTATCCTTCTTACAGGGCCAGCGGCGGACGATGCCCAGGCGCCCGCCAAGGTACAGCCGCCCACTGCCATGGAGCCTCAGCCCGAACCGCGGCGGGCCTCCGCGCCCCTGACGGCGAGGGCCACTGCCGCAGGCGTGAAGGCGCCCGCGGCGAAGCCTGCGCCCGTCGGCCGCACTGCCGTGCGCGCCGGCGCAGCGGCCAGCAGAGCAGCTGGCGGCTCCGCGGGAGCTGCCGATGCGGCCAAGGCCGCGCAAGCTTCCCCGTCGAGGATCGTCAAGCAGCAGCGCGCCGCAGCGCCTCCCTCACCCACGAGGCCCAGCTTGCCAGCAGAGCCCGCAGCTGCGACGGCACGCAGCACGGGCCTGGCACCAAAGCAAGAGCCTGCTGCTGGCGCTGTGCAAGCCGCCCAGCAGCCCAGCCGGCCTGCAGGGCGTGCGAACGGCACGGTCGCGGCTGGTAAGGCGCTGGCAGGCCCCCGGCGAGGAACCGGCGGCGGCGCTCCCGTTGCTGCCCCTCGCAACTCAACAGCTGCCCAGCCAGGTACGAAGGCGGCTGCAGGTGGCCAGGCCGCGGACGAGCGCAGCCTGTCCCGCGGCAGGGGAGGGGCTAGGGCAGGGGCTGCGGGTGTGGGGCAGCAGCGGCAGGGCCCGCCCGCCAGAGTGGTGGCAGGCAAGCGGCCGGCGGTGCCCGCGGCGACCGCTGCCATGGGCAAGGCGGCCAAGGCGCCTAAGCGCGGCTCCGACATCAGCGCTTCGCGGGCGTCACTGCAGCTGGAGCAGGGCATGTCTGTGCTAGGATTGGAGGAGGCAGACCAGGTGGACCAGGACCCGACCGGCGGAGGACAGGAGCCGGCAAATGCCAAGGTGGGTACCCTCAACATGATTAAACCCTATGGGTGGGGTTGATAGTCCTCGTACGCACACAGGACAAAGCGCCGTACCTGCAAAACCTGCGTCCGTCAAACCTTTCGTGCATGTAACCTAGCACACGATTTGCTTGCATTGACGAGGTCCTTCTTGTGCATACCGGCATTAACGCTACTTATGCACCGGTATTGGCTCAACACAATACCACAGGACCTGAGCTGGCTGCTGGCGGACTCACCCTACTCCAGCTTCGTGAAGCCAGAGCCGAGCAACATGGACCAGCCGCCGCTGAACCTGCACGGGGCCTTTGGCTCGCCTGACAATGAGCAGCCCGACGCGCTCCCGCTCTTCAGTCCTCTGGGTGCAGAGGGTGAACCTACACCGCCGCTGATGCTGGCGGGAGCGGAGAATCCTGCAAGCGGCTCGGCAGCACCAGCATCCGTCCTCCCCGGCAGCGTGCTGGGCGCTGGCCCGCAGGAGCTGCACCTCACACCGGCTCCCGGCTTCTTTCCGGTCAGTGAGGCAGGCTCCTATCACTCCAGTGCGCTTTCAGTGTTGAATCCTGCACGTAGGCTTGTGGCTCTTTGCACTGCCTGCATGGAAAGGCTCAGTCCGGCCACCTTCTTCGTTACCTAAGGATTCCCATAACCGATACACGATACCCCTTACTGCTGCCTTCGTAGGCGAACATGCCCGTGCCCAACTTCGGGGGCTTCAAGGCTGCCGCTGCCAGCCGCGACACGCCGCCGCTGTTTCCTCACGCCAAGCTCCGGTTTTCCTGGGAGCCCAACGCACCCATGCCAACGCCCTCGCTGCGGGTGGCACCGGGTGCGTCGCAGTACAACCGTAGCTCCTGCCACCAAAATCGCACCAGCTACAGGTCACACCTCGGAGAACCGGCGCTTCTCCTTGCTTATCTCACGTCATGATGTCCATCTTGATGCTGGTGCAGGTGCTGCGGCCACACCCTTCGTGGAGGCGCCGTACGCGGACGGCACGGACGCAGCTGTTGGCACCAGCCAGGGCAGCTGGGGCGGGTTCGGGCTCCTGGTCGACGGGCCCCAGGCGGCCGGGGACCTCCTGCCCGAGGAGTGCGCCTCCCCGGACGCACCGGACGCGGCAGGCGGGCTGTCTGGGCGGGCCACAAAGGCCAGGGGGTTCGGGGACTCGATGGATGCCCTGCGGCTGTCGAGCATGTCAGCGTGGCCAGTTGCGCATGGCACCTCTGCCCCCAACATGCAGAAGTAGGGAGATGCGTGCAAACTGCAGCGCGCGCATGAACGGGTCGGTAGGTGCCACGTGATTATGTTTGCAGGGATGCTGGCACTGCTTGGGTAGGTATGATGCAAGGTGGAGGGGGAAGCGTAGGAACCCCTTGTAGCACGCATGCCGTGTCGTGCTCCGGCTGTTGCTCCGTGCAACTTGGTGGCCGCATGCCCCTGCTCATGGATGTTTCTTGCGACCGTGCGCGCCGAAGTGGCGAGGGAGACGTAGATGCAGCGCGAGAGGCCGCGATGAGTACCAGGGGCTCAGGCCCCCTGGGATGATGGCATGAGCCATGAGGCGGCCAAGGGACGAGGTAGCCATGTGCCCCTTCTTCATCACGCTGAAAAAATTACTCATACTGCATCTTGCGTGGAACTTTCTGGCGACAGGGGTACGATAGAACTAACTGGGTGACAGCTCTGGGCCAGCTGTTTATCAAGCGCGACCCACGTCTTTGCATCCAAAGCCGCGCGAGGCACATGTAAATCATATCATTGTACACTAGGATTACTTTTAGTTTAGAGATAAGGCAAGCATGGAAGCAGTCGCAGCGAGCAAGGAAGAGCAAAGCAACCCCATGGACACAAGTCCTGACGAGCTAAACGTAGGAGTTCAACATGCTCAGGAGCCCCCAAAGCAGCAACCCTCAAGGCGATACTCCCTGTAAGAGAAGGAGCTAGCAGTGGCTGGCATGGATGCCTTTGACTGTTGTGCCAGCCGAAGCCTTACACAGCGTCAATCACTCGTTCTACGTTATCTGGCCCAAAGGTTGGAGCTCATACATATGGGAGGCGGCGCTGCAGCTCGTGAACAGCTAGACTCCCTGCAGGTGGGTGTGTGCCGGTTGCACCAGGCCCTTGCGAATACACCGCTGGCAAACCTCCGCCCTCGTGACATGTGCCCGTGGGTTTGCAACCTTCAGGCTCGATTGCGCCAAGGGGCACTCCTATTCCAGCCATCCATATGCAAGCCGCGCTGCAGCACGCAACGGGAGCTGGACTACCTTGAGGAGGTCGGCATCCAGGTGGTGGACTGGAACTCCCTCAAGACCCAGGGCAGGCGTGCAAACAACTCCTCGGGGATGGCCCTGCAGCATTTCTCCAGACCAGCTGCTCGAGCTGTAAGTGGAGTGCGCTAGCGCTGTTCTGTTCCTGACCGCTTTGCCGTCAGCACAGCACTCCAGAACCTCCGACAAGCGGACACACAGTGGTTGCCCATAGGCCTGCATACCCACCGCAATGGCAGCGCATCTTGCGAAGGTGGACGTCCTTGCACATACGAGAGTCTATATTTCAGCTTGAGCACCTACACCGTCCCTTGTGCAACACCTCATCCCTACCCTGCCCCCTTCGCGCGTGCCCAGCGCATGACGGCACCCCACGGCGGCAGCAAGATGGGCAACGCCGTCAAGATGCTGCGGGCCGTCAAGACCAAGGCCAACGGCTCCGGCCGCACCTACACCTCCAAGTACCGCGGCGTGCACCAGACCTTCCCCACCAAGCGGTGGGAGGCGCAGTTCAGGCGCAACGGGAAACCCACATCGCTAGGTGAGCTGTGGGGTGTGGTACCACCCTTCCCGCAGCCAGGACACGCGGGTAACAATTTCTCACATGCTGGCTATGACAGCACGGCCAGCACTAGCGTGCTGCTCCCTTGCCATATCACTCTATGAACCCCTGCCTGTGCGTGCAGGCTGCTTCGACCACGAGGAGGAGGCGGCCCGCGCGTACGACAAGATGATGCTGTGGTGCGAGCTGCACAACGCGGCGGGGGTCAAGAGCGGCATCACCAACTTCGACCCGCTGGAGTACGAGAAGGAGTTCCCGTGGCTGCAGAGCATCACGCAGGTGGGGCCGCGGCGCGGCGTGGTGCTGCCTGTGCAGGCACTCGGCGACGGGGGGGAGGGAGCAACTGAGGAACTCCCACGCGAATGGACCACCACACCGCGCCTGTCCGACGGTACTCCTGTCGCTGCCTGTCCGCTCCGCCTTGAACTGTTCACACCTTCGTGGTCCGGTGCGTTCCTCCCTTTTTCCGTGTCTGTGCGCAGGACGAGCTGATCGAGACCCTGCGCAGCGAGGGCCGCCGCCAGGCCGCGCACCGCATGCTGCGCCAGAAGCGCGAGGGCGCGACGGACGCTGGCACCGACGACTACGACGACGTCAAGCCGGATCCGCCCCCGGCCGTGCAGCAGCAGCAGCAGCTGCCCTCGCAGCCGCAGTCGCCCGTGATGCTGCTGCAGCCGGAGCTGGCCGCGGCCATGGCGCAGCTGCACGCGGCCCAGCAGCAGCAGCAGCAGGATGCCGGGCTGCTCATGGTGGGCACTGGAGCGCTGGGGCCAGGGGCGGGGTCACTAGGCGGGATGGTGGGGGGCGGGGTGCAGGGCGGTGGGGAGGCGGTGGGGTCGGCGGAGGGGGCGGGGCACGAGGGGCTTGGAGGAGCGGCGGCTGCGGGGGCTGTGGCGGAGCAGGCCGATGGGGGCGGTGACGCGATGGAGTCGTGAGGGAGCGGTGTGTGTGGGTTGTATGCTTTGGGCGCGGTGCATTGCAGATGCTGACCCTGAGATACGGGTGCGGCAAAATGCACGTCACTGAACGCGTACGCGAAGTCCAGGTCAGACTGGAAGAACATAGTCTACAGCGGGACATGCATATGCCTATTGTCTAACGCCTGTGAAACTGTTTGCGATCTGAGAGTGGTGGCTGATGGGGGTCAGCAGCGCTGGGAGCCACTCTACTCTTGAAGCTGTGACGCCTGGGACCCTGCGGGATCGTGCAAACGGCTGTGCAACTGCCCAGTTATTGACATGCCTGGCAGGATGTTGACTTGTTGTGGGGCTTGGGAATGCGTTGAAGTGGGTGTGCCGGTTATACAAGCGGCCGGTTGCTTCAGTGTCCTATCTTAAAGCGGAGCCTGTGAACGTGTGAAGGGTGGCTTAGGGTACGGTACGGTACTACGTCTGTACCCTTGTGCCAACAGGGACCTTGGGTCGATTGGTGTTGGTTACCATATTCATACCTGTAAGTACGCTCCAAGCTGCCTTGCAATGTGAAAGCCAGGTGAAAGCATACAGTGACAAGGTGCAGGGGACCTGGTGAAAGCATACAGTGACAAGGTGCAGGGGACATGGCATGCCATGCAGCCAGCAGTTCGGCAGGTTAGGCGGTCAGCGTTAGTACGGTGTACGGCAGGGACAGGTGGATGGAGCAGTATGGAGCAAGTATGGAGCAGTATGGAGCAATGGCAGCTTCAGCATGCTCAGCCATACCATAAGGGCATGTCCTGACAAACAGAGCTGTAACAAGCAACATACAGGTCTTCGTGTAACCTTTTTCGGCAGCACGAGCCAAAGCCACGTGCACAGCAAGGGCAGGGCAGCAGCTTCCGTACGTAGGACCGCAACCAGAGAAGGCGCACAAGGGTGGGCAGCTAGGCGCGGTAACAAATGTAGAGGATTAGTTAAACAGGCGACCCAACGCATGTGGGTATGTCATGGAATGAGGGGTGGGAAACAGGGGGTCGCCAAGGAGGTGCGACACATGTTGCAGCATGGTGCATCTCGGACCCGTCTTGTACAGTACCACGAAGGCAGGGCGTACTGCAAAGCTCTGACCAGAAACACTCGAAAAGGCTGCGCCAAACAGCTGTGCGTTGCTTGGCGTGGTCAGCCTTGCAGGACCAGGGCAAGACTCGGAGGACGGCGCCGAGGACGTGTCGAGCTGCGAGCCCGACCCTTGCACATGGCCCCCTAGCGTTCGTGGTAGAGCCAAACAGCACTGTCTGTACGCCCAGCGACTGCAGCATGTCCACGTCTGGTCGAGAGCAGTTGACATGGCAGGGAGCAGGGTGCAGGAGAGCCGAGGTGGCGGACCTGGGCACAGCTGGGTGTGATGGTGGCCTGCGCAGTGCGCACCCCAACCCCAAGTCCTGGTCTGTCCTACACGTCCAGCAGCATTCCATGCTTGCAGTGCACACATAGGCATACAGTCCAAGCTCCGAACGCGGGCGTGAAGCGGGGGCACAGCAGTCCGATGGACGGGAAATAGTCAAGCGAGAAGCAACCAGCGCGTCAGAGACATCTGTTGCATTGTATAGTTGGACATGCATCATTCTATCCAACAGTCCTGCTGTTAAGGTTATGCAGGAGAGGAAGAAGTGGAGTGCCGTACAGTCGACCGGCGGTCGACTAAGCCTCGCCCTCGCACACCAACCAGCCCTCTCCGAACCTACTTGTAAACTGTGACACCATGGGCAAGAAGGGCAAGGGTACCGGAAGCTTCGGTGAGTGGCGCTGCCGCCGCACCCAGTCCCATGCCTGCCGGCGCAACTCCAGCTCCTTAACACAACAGCCTTATCTCCACTTGATGGAAAGACCTGATGTAGTGTCGATGGTACATGAACGCAGGCAAGCGCCGCAACAAGACGCACACTCTGTGCCGTCGTTGCGGTCGCACCAGCTACCACAACCAGAAGCACGTCTGCTCGGCGTGCGGCTACCCTGCTGCTCGCAAGCGGACTTGTGAGTGCGCTGGAGCTTTGCACTTCTCTTTGCACTCCTCGGGGTTGGGCCGGCGCTCATGGGCTCAAGGGTCGCTGTCAGCTACAGCGGGAGCAGTGTAAATGCAACAATACTACACTTCTTAATATGGATGAAGCGGTGGAGTCGCAACGTTGAGGGACAGCTCGATATGTCGCGGACTGACCGCGATTCCGCCGCCTCTTTTGCGACTTGCAGACCAGTGGGGTCAGAAGGCCATCGGCCGCAAGACGACCGGCACCGGCCGCATGCAGTACATGAAGACGCTGGCCCGGCGGTTCAAGAACGGCTTCCGCGAGGGTGGGTTGGGACGTGGGCAAGGGGGGTCGTGCCACACCCCAGCAGCTGGTTTGCAGTACTCTCCAAGGCTCTGGAGGCTGTGTTGTTTACCCCTGTCTTGACGCACCCTCTTCTATACTATGTTCTGTAGGTACTGAGGCCCAGCCCAAGCAGGTCGCCGCCTAAAGCAGCAGCAGTATGAGTAGGAGAAGCAGCAATGCGTGGGCAGGACGTGTAATTCTTGACGCGTGTTCCGCTCTGGCCTCCCGTCTCTCCTTTCCTTTGCACGAGCAACTACACTACATAAACACAGCGACAGCAGACGCAAGGGCAATCCTGTTTGGCCAGCCATGCAGCAGTGGAACGGCAGCACTGGTTACAGCTGGAGGGGCCGCAGCGTCAACACCCAGAGCCTTCAGGCAACAGCGCGGCGTCGGTATCGGTGTCGTACGCGGCGCAGGGTCGTGCTTGTCGTGTGGGGTTTGTGTAGGTCTCTTTGGTCGTGCGTGTGAGTGGCGCTGTGGAGGTGTGACTTTCATGTGCAGGTTCCTGGAGCACTCGGCGGGAGACTACACCGCCTTGTGGAGGAGGGGCTGGTGGCGGCGGCTGCAGCTGCAGCAGCAGCTTGGCGGGCAGCAGCTACGCTCGGCGGCTCTTTGCGGACAGCAGGCGGCTCCTGGGGAAGCGGAGTGGAGGAGCAGGGGCGGCGGCAGCAGCGTCAGCAGGGGATGGGCGGGATCGCAGGCGATGGTGGCATGGAGGGCGGAGGAACTCGGAATGGCGCAGCGGCGGTCGCTACATTACAAATAGAGCTGGGCAGGCGGTGTGGACGGGCGGTGTGGGTGTCTTCGGGATCAGCAGCAGCCGTGGGCGGATTGCAGCAGGGTTGGGAGCCGCTTGGCGGTGGGGTCGCCTGCACAGGCTTGCGGTGCAAGCAGTGTGCCTGGGCGTGCGCTCCGTGAGCTCGGTCGACCGCCGGACAGCGGATTGGTTTGGAGGAGCTGGGGTGTCAGCAGAGCAGCAGCCTCGGCAGCTCAATTGAGGTGGGTACGGATGGCCAATGTGCCGTGTGGGTTTGAGAGCTTTTGTGGTGCGGACGTTCCTACCACTCCACGTGCCTTGCCGGAAGGACCCCTCCGCACCTGTGCTGTCCCGTGTGTGGCAGGACGTGTGTCGATACAGTGGTGTCCACGTTTTGTGCGGGCATGCAAAATGTGCTGTGGTGTGTCTCAGCTCCACCGGCTTACCGCCGCGATCAGCTGGATGAGCCGCTGTGGCAGGCAGGAGTCAGCACAGGACACATGCATCGGCCCTACTACCTCCAGCCGTATGGTCCAGCCAGCCAAAGCTCGCATGCATATGTACGGCGCATAATGGACAGGCAGCAACAGAAGAGCTGGTGTGGAGCGGCATGCAGCTCAGCTGGTCAGGCAAATCCTGGTCACAGGTGCGGGGTCAGGTTGCTGGAGCTACCATATCCACGTGCGGCTCTACGGTATGTGCTATGCGGCCGGGGTCTGTGAGGAACTGTTGGGTACGTGCCACGGTAAGGCGACTGTGAGTGAAGTGTTAAGAGGGTGTTGGCGCCCTGCTGTGCGGCAGGGCCGTGCGGCTCGAAGGCGAGCTGTGTGTTAGCACAGCGCTACGGTTCTGAGGCATTGCGTCAAGAAGAATGTGGGTGTAGGTGGTGCGCTGCGGGAAGGGTGGGGGTGTTGAGGAGAGAGAGTGGTGTTGTATGGGGTTCAGGCGCATACGCCAGCCGACTCCAACCGCGGTGCGCTGCACGCGTTAAGGCAGGTTTGCTAAAGAATGTTAAGTGGCGGAGCTGTTGCTGTACTGCAGGTGTGTATCAGCCATTTTGCTCCTCGCCCGAGTACGTGTGGGCGTGCTGGGTACTGTTTTTTTTTTTTTTTTTTTTTTTCAGGAGAAGGGTTATGGGATTATCGGAGACCTATTTTTTGCGGGTAGGTCCTC
>VFQN01003280.1_pt1 | contig 23495 bp, 19 predicted proteins | sample 3512371 | NCBI WGS metagenome assembly VFQN01 (sample SAMN10412370, study PRJNA504923) | tailings metagenome | isolation source: Replicate 2 from Balatoc abandoned mine | place: Philippines: Itogon, Benguet | collected 2017-08-28
CGCGCTCCTCGGCGGCGGGAAGCAGAAGGGCGTGCGCCCGCTCGACCAGGTCGGCGACCAACTGGTGCGCCGACAACTCGGCGTCGCGCTGCGTGACATGAACGCCGCCGACAAGGTGGAACTGTTCCCGCCGCCGGGCCTCGGCCGGTGGGCGCGGCGGCTCGGGCTCGGCACGCAGCAGGCGCAGGAACGCTCCGAGTGGCTCGCCGAGAACCTCAGCGGCTACTCGAACTTCGCGCGCATGCCGACGCCGCTGCCGCAGGCACTGAGCGAGGCCGGGCTGACGCCGCAGAAGGCGTTCGACCTCGTCGCCGCGCACGTCGCCCGCAGCGAAGCGCACAACACCGCCGGGCTCATGCGCCGGCACATCCTTACGGGGTTCGCGAAGGCCACGCTTCTGAAAGACGAGGCAGAGTTAGCGGGCTTTCTCACCTACGGGTTTGCCGAGCTCGACTTCCAGGTCCGCCCGAGCCGGCAGGATTTGGTGCTCGCGCTGTTCAAGGTGCTGGCCGAGCTATTCCGCAGCCTCAAGACACCGGTCGTGGTGGCGTTCGACCAGCTCGAAGACCTCCTGCTGGCGCGCCGCAGCGACGACGCCCACAAGACCGCCGAGGCATTCTTCGCCGGCATCGTGCAGGTGATGCACCAGGTGGACGGGCTGCTCTTCCTCGTCTTCGCCGAGCGCGGGCTGTGGAACCGCTTCGTGCCGAGCCTCGACGGCTACATCCAGGACCGGCTGAACAACCCGGTCCACGTCCCGAAGCAGGGGACGGTGAAGGCCGTCCGCCTCGAAGCACCGGACGGCGGGCTGGTGCGGCGCGTCGTCGAGGCGCGGCTGCGGCCGGTGCTGGACGAACTCCCGGAGGGCGAGGCGGAGTCGGACATCGCGCCGTTCGCGGAGGAGGAAGTCGCCCGCGTCGCGGCCACCGAGCCGACGCTCCGCGACATGCTCCAGCAGTTCCGCCACCTGTTTGACCACCTCGTCTACGGCCCGGACGACGTGCGGACCGACACCCGCCGCGCGTCGGCGGTCACGCAACTTGTGGACGAGCCGGAACCGCTCGCGCCGGCGAACCGGATCGCGGCGGTCGAGCCGCCGGCGCTCGCCGCCGCCCCCCCCTTCCCCACACCGCCCGCCGGACTCGACCGGGGCACGCTCAGCCGCCTCGCACAACTGCTCGGCCACGACGAGGATGACGAGCCGGTGTTCGTGAAGTCCGTCGAGATCGTACAGGTGCCCGCCGCGCCGGTCGCCGCGCTCCCGCCGCCGGAGCCGACAGTCGCCGTTGTTGCTCCGCCCACGCCGGAAGTGCCGACGAAGTCGTCGATCCTGACGCACGCGGCGCTGGTCGAGTTGTGGGAGCAGGAACAACGGTCGGCGCAGCGGAGGCTCGAACCGGAAGGCGCGCTCACCGGCGCGACGCGCGAGCTCCAAGCCGGGCTCGGGGCGTTCCTTGCGGCGTGTCACGAGCACGGCGTGAAGGTCGGGCCGTGGCGGCTCCAGCACGTGGTCCCCGAGTGGAGCTTCGGCGACCACCCGACCTACGGCATGGTCACACTCGCCCACTGGGCCTGCAAGGACGGCCAGCCGTGGAAGGTCGGCATCGGCCTGTTCCTGTCGCGCGGCGCCGGCAAGCCGAAGGATCTGGAGATCAAGTTGGCAGCGATGGACACGCGGCCGGCGGTCGTCGATCACCTCATCCTGCTGCGTCCCGAGGACGACCTGGGCCTGACGGGCAAGAGCAAGACGCTGTGGCAGGAGGCGGAGCGCGGAGGCAGGCACGCGCGGCTGGAGCCGGCGGCGCTCGACGGGCTGGCGCAGCTGTACAGTTTCCCGCGCTGGATCGCAGCGGTCCGCGAGGCACTCCCCGAGGGCACGCCGCTGCCGAACCTCGCCGACGTGATCCAGGAGCGCTGCGAGAAGCTGTTGGAACAGGTGTGCATGCCGGTCGTCGGCTGACGAGTGGGCAGTGTGAGGTTGGCCGTTAGAATGCGGGTGACCGCCGAAGGCCGGGGGGCGACCCCCGGCCTTCCGGCTTTCCACCACCGGCCCGGACCGAATGACCTACCCCGAGGCGCTGGCGTTCTGGTACGCCCGGATCAACTACGAGGTCCGGGCCGCCGAGCCGGGCGACCTGAAGCTGGAGCGGATGCGCGCCCTGCTGCGCCGGGTCGGCGACCCGCACGACCGCGTCCGCCTCGTCCACGTCACCGGGACGAAGGGCAAAGGGTCCACGTCGGCGATGCTCGCGGCGGTGCTTCGCGCCGCCGGCTACCGGGTAGGTCTGTTCACATCGCCACACCTGACCGACGTGCGCGAGCGCGTCCGAGTGGACGGAGAGCCGATCAGCGAGACCGAGCTCGCCGCGCGCGTGGCGGAGTTGGCGCCGGCGGTCGCGGCGATGGACGCCGACGGGTTCCCGCCGCCGACGTTCTTCGAGATCGGCACCGCCCTCGGCTTTCTCCACTTCGCGTACCGCCGCTGCGACCTCGCCGTGATCGAGGTCGGGCTCGGCGGGCGGTTCGACAGCACGAATGTGTGTCGTCCGCTGGTGTCGGTCGTCACGTCGGTCGGGCTCGACCACACGGCGCAGCTCGGCGGCACGGTCGAGGCCATCGCACTCCAGAAGGCCGGGATCATCAAGCGGAACGTGCCGGTTGTCAGCGGCGTGACCGAGCCGGCGCCGCGCGACGTGGTTCGCGCCGTTGCGGCCGAGATGCCCGCCCCGCTGTGGGAGCGCGGCCGCGACTTCGACGGCGACTACCGATCGGGCACGGCCGACAGCTTTCCCGAGGTCACGATCACGACACCGCGCGGCGGGTACGGCCCGTTCGCGCTGAAGTTAATCGGCGAGCACCAGGCGCACAACGCGACGCTCGCGGTCGCCACGGCCGACCGGCTCAGCGAGTGCGGACTGACGATCCCGCTCGCGGCGGTGGCCGGGGGGCTTCGGGCCGTGGACTGGCCGGGGCGGGTCGAGGTCGTAATGCGGCATCCCACCGTGATCCTCGACACAGCCCACAACGTCCCGAGCGCCGAAGCACTCGTGAAGACGCTGGCCGAGTCGTTCCCGGCGGCGCGGCAGAAGGCGGTCGTGCTTGCGGTGTCGTCGGACAAGCCGGTCGCCGACATCCTGCGTGTCCTGGCCGGCTACTTCGACCACTTCCACCTGACGCGCTACGGCATCAACCCGCGCTGCGTCCCGCCTGCCGAGGTCGCGATGCTGCTTGCCGCAGTCGCACCCGCGGCCCACTGCACCGTTCACCCGACGGCCACGGCGGCGTGGGCGGCGACGCGGGCGGCGGCCGGGCCGGACGACCTCGTCTGCGTCACCGGGTCGGTGTTTCTAGCGGGGGAACTACTCCCGCACGTCCGGGCCGCGGCCGACTTGAGCGAATCGGGCGTGAAATCGGAACAGCGGTGCTGAAGCTTACCGGTCGTACGGGTAGAATGAGGAGCGCCCGTGGGTCCGGCGGCGCGGATTCACCCGCCCTGGTGGCAGGCCGCTCGCGGTGTGGTGAAATACGGTCATGAAGATCCTCACGTCGGCGCTCCCCCGCGGCACCCGACTCCTCCCGTCCGGATGTTGGTTCACCCTTCTCGTGCTCGGCTGCGTCGCGGGGCTCGAGGTCGCCGGCCGGCACGCCGCCAACGACGCCCACGACGGGTTCGCCGCGTTTGCGCTACTGGCCGTGGGAGCGGCGGTCGCGGTCCGGCACCGGCGCGAGCCGTTGGCGTGGGTGCGACGGCTGGCCGGGTGGGCTCGGCGGCTCGGCACCTCCGCCGCCGCCTTCCGCTACGACCACGGGTTCGACCTCCGCGGCACTCCGCCCTTCCCGCGCCGCACCCCCCCGCTCGTGTGGACCGTTCTCGCCGCGACGGGCTTGTGGGCGGCACTCGCCGGGCTCGCCTGGGTCGTGTTCCCGACCGGCTGGCGCGTCGTCGGCACCTACGGCTCCTACGTCGCGTATCTCGTCGGCCTGTTGCTGCTATGGGCGGCGTTGCTCGCCTGCACGTTCGTCGGCGTCTTCGTCCCGGTCACGGTGATCGACCGCTGGCTAAGAGGGTGGGTCGGCGAAACCGACCGCCGTGGCGCCGAGCTGGCCGCCGTCGTCGGCTACGCGGTGCTGGTGTCGGCCGTCGCGTGGGTGATCCCGCCGACCGCCGTGCTCGGCGTGTGCGTCGTGGTCGCACTCGGCGCCGCCGTGGCTTACGTGCTACCCGGCGGCGACTCGGCGGCGATTCTGTGGCGAACCGGCGTCGGCAAGCCGGTGTTCGCCCTGCCGCTCCACCGCGTCATCGCACTGGTCGTCGGGCTCGCGGCGGTCGTGATGTTCAACGTCCTCCTCACTGCTTGTGGCGGCCGGCTGACGGGCGCATCGGACGAAGCGATGCCGGTGACGGCCCTGCTCGGGGCGATGGCGGCGTGGCTCGTTCCGGGGCTGATCCTGGTCGGCCTCTATTGGCTCGTGACCGCTCTCCGGACAGACCCGGCCCGCCGCACCCGACCAACCGTTGCCGTAACCGGCGGCGACCGGGCCGACCAACGCGCCGCCGCCGGCCGGCTCCGCCTCTGGGGCTGTCGGGCGCGGCACGGGTCGAGGGACGGGGTGACGGTCGGCGTCGAGATCGTTCAACCCGAGCAGTCGGAGGCGACCGAGTTCGACCCGCGTTGGCCGCTGAAGGTGAGCCTTTCTGACCTGGCTGGCGACGTGGTCCGCGAGCGGCTGGTCCGCCGCGACGAGATCCAACTGCGGCGACAGTTCTTCCGCGGGCTCGGGAAGCTGTTCCGCCGGGCGAGTGCGTTCAAGGGGCCGGGCGGCGGCGGGTTCTGGTTCGCCCCGCACTGGTGGTTCATCGAGTGCCTCGGCCGCGAGGACTCGGACGGCGCCGAGGAGGCCGCCCCGCCCCTGGTCGGCCCGCCGTACTCGCGCGTGCTGTCGGTCCGCTGCCGGCAGCACCTTCACGCCGTCCTCCGGGCCACGCGGGTGGATATGTTCTTCGTTGAGGACGGCGTGGACTACCGCAAGCTGGAGAAGGTGATCCGCGTACTGTTGGAGCTGTACGACGTTCACGGCGGCCGGCGCGCCGCCGATGAGTTGCACTTCCGCGGGCTGCCGAAGGTCCGCGTGATGATCCACGACTACGAACCGGGGAACCCGTTCCGCTCGGACGTGTACCCGGAGCCGAAGTTCGACGACCTGAGCCGGGTGCGGGTGCTGCACGTCTTCCGCGACCGCGGCGGCCACGAGGAGCTGATCGAGCCGCCATTCGACTTCTCGTTCACCCCAGCCCCCGTCGGCCTCGTGGGTTGACTGACCGGTGGGCGGTTGCGAGCACACGGGTCGGGCGGGTACACTCTCCCTACCCCCCCCCCCCCCCCTCTTTGGTGCCGGCCCCATGTCCCGCTTCGTTCCGTTCGCCGCGCTGCTGGTCGCTTTCGTCCCGGCTCGCGCCGCGGCCCCGCAGTACGAAGACCCCGACATTACACCCGCGGAGAAGGCGCACTGGGCGTTCAAGCCCGTCGTGCGCCCCGCACTTCCGAAGATCAAGGCGACGGGATGGGTGCGCACGCCGGTCGATGCGTTCGTGCTGGCGAAGCTCGACGCGGCCGGAGTCGCGCCGGCGCGCGAGGCCGACCGGCAGACCCTCGTCCGCCGCGTCACGCTCGACCTGACTGGCTTGCCGCCGGCACCAGAGGAGGTATCAGCGTTCGTCGCCGATGACACGCCGGACGCCTACGCGAAGCTGGTCGATCGGCTCCTGGCGTCGCCGCGCTACGGCGAGCGGTGGGCGACACACTGGCTCGACGTGGTGCGGTTCGCCGAGTCGAACGGGTACGAGGCGGACGGCGAGCGGTCGCACGCCTGGCGCTACCGCGACTACGTCATCCGCAGCCTGAACGCCGACAAGCCGTACGACGTGTTCCTCACCGAGCAGCTGGCCGGAGACGAGCTCGCGGCGGGGAAGGACGCGCGCGAGGCGGCGGACCTGTGGGTCGCTACCGGGGTGCACCGGTGCGGGCCGGTCCACGTGGTCGGCGGCAACCTCGACGCCGACGTGCTGCGACAGGAACTCCTCACCGAGATGGTGAACGGCGTCGGGTCGGCGTTCCTCGGGCTGACGCTCGGCTGCGCCCGCTGCCACGACCACAAGTTCGACCCGCTCTCACTCGGCGACTACTACCGCATCCAGGCGTTCTTCGGCACCACGAAGTACACCGACATCGACCTCGCCACGCCCGAGGAGAAGGCCGACCGCAAGGCGAAGGCGGCGGCCCTCGACAAGCTCGCCGCGCCGCTCAAGAAGCAGGTCACCGACCTCGACGCACCGGTTCGGGCGAGAATTGCCGAGCAGAAGAAGGCGGCGTTGGAGCCGAAGTACAAGGACGCGCTCGCCGTCCCCGCCGACAAGCGGACTGCGGAGCAGAAGAAACTCGTCGGCGAGACCGGCCCGCTGTTGAAGGTGACGTGGGACGAAATTCTCGACGCGATGAACCCCGCCGACCGGGCGAAGCGTGCCGCGCTGCGCGAACAGATTCACGCCATCGCCGCACAGACCCCGCCGCCGGCCGCGGCGGCGTGGGCGATCAAGACCGAGATGCCCGACGCGAAGACGCACGTCCTCAAGCGCGGCAGCCCGAAGTCGAAGCTCGACGTGGTTCACCCGGCTTACCTGCGGGTGGTGGCGACGCCGGATGCACCGAAGACGCGCCTCGACCTCGCCCGCTGGCTCGCACGACCCGAGCACCCGCTGACGGCGCGGGTGATCGTAAACCGGCTCTGGCAGCACCACTTCGGCCGCGGCATCGTCGCCACGTCGAATGACTTCGGTTTGAAGGGCGCCCGCCCGACGCACCCCGAACTCCTCGACTGGCTTGCTGCTGAGCTCGTGACCCCGACCGCCCCCCCCTGCGAGCCGCGACCGGCGCCGTGGACACTCAAGCACGTCCACCGGCTGATGGTGCTGTCGGCGACGTACCGCCAGGCGCAGGCGGCGCCGAACGCCGCCGACCCAGACAACTCGCTCCTCGGCCGGATGCCGCGCCGCCGGCTCGAAGCCGAGGCGATCCGCGATTCGGTCCTCGCGGCAGCGGGCGCGCTGAATCCGCAAGTCGGTGGTCCATCGGTGAAGGTGCCGCTCGAACCCGAGGTGTACGACCTGATCTTCACCGAGGGCGAGCCGGACGGACTGTGGCCGGTGACGCCGGACAAGGCGCAGCACACGCGCCGGTCGATCTATCTGTTCAACAAGCGGAACGTCCGCCAGCCGCTGTTCGAGGCGTTCGACCAGCCGGACACACTGAACTCCTGTGCTGCCCGCCCGATCAGCACCTTCGCCCCACAGGCGCTCATCCTGATGAACGGGCCGTTCGCCCAGGAGCAGGGGAAGGCGCTGGCCGTCCGCCTCGCGGGCCTGGACGCGGCAATGCAGGTGGAGGAACTCTACCGTCGCGCCGTCGGCCGCACCCCGACCGCGGCGGAAGCGCGACTCGCGGCGGAGTTCCTGCGCGAGCAGGCCGGATCGGCGCGCGACCGCCTCCGCGCCCGCTTGCCCATCGGGCTCGATGTCGCCGTCCTTCCCGCCAGCGCCGACCCGGCGCACGTCCGTGCTCTCGCAGACCTGTGTGTCGTGGTGTTCAACACGAACGAGTTCGTCCACATCCCGTAACTCAGCTCGAGAGCGTCCAACGTGCGCGTTCTGCGAACATGCAAGCACCTACTGGGCACGGCCTTCGCCACCGCGATGTGTGTCGCGTGCGCGTGGCCGGTGGTCTGGTTCGTTGCACGCTCACTGCCGCTCACGGAACCGGTGGAGGTGGCTCGCCGCCATGCCCAGGCGGGCGGGTGGTTGGTTCCGGATGGCGAACCACTTCGGTCCTATTACGTGTCGGGACTCGACATTTTGGGTGGCGGTGAGGTCGAGGTGATATTCGTACTGTCTACGAAGGGCGAGCCGTGGCAGTCGTTCGTCGTGCGGGTGCGCCGTTCCTCCTTTTTCGCCGACTTGCAGATCGTCAAGAGCGGGCAGCGGGACATGCCGTTAGAGAGTGCCACGCGCGGAGCGGTGCGGCTCCCGCGCCCGGCGATCGCGCGGCTCGCCGGGGCGATTCACTGGCAACGGGTACGCGCCGGGGCGTGGGCCGACAACCCACTTGACGCCCGTCGGGTGTCGTTCAACGACCGCCTGCTGGAGTTGGTGCAGCGGCCGCGGGCGGTGCCGGAGTACGCGGCGCTGGCGCGGCGCCGGTGGAGCCACGCCTGGCCGTGGCTCGCGCTCGCCTTCGACCCGCGGATCGAGCCCAGCAACGGGACGGCCGAGCGGGCGATCCGGCCGGCGGCGGCGGGCCGCACGGTGTGATACCCGATCGGGTGGATCGGTATCCGTGGGGCCGGTTTCCAACCGGCCGGACACTGGCCGGTTGGAAATCCGAGGTACGTTTCGGCCGCCCTGACGGCGGCGCGGAGTAAGGGGCGACGAACGACCCGGATCTGAACGCGGCCGGGCGGGAGGGGCGGACGGTGGAGACGTACCACCAGGGGCGAAAGCCGTATACCGGGGTGGAGCGGTGCCAACTCCGGGCGCAGCGGAACCACATCGGGCTGGCGATCTGCGCGCTCGTCCGTCGGGAGTACCACCGGGTGGTCACCGGGGTGACGTGGTTCCAGGCCCAGTGGAACATCGTCCGGGGTGCCGTGGGCGCGTACCTCGCGGCGCCCAAGTACCGCCTCGCTGGGGCAGGAACTGCGTAACCCCTATCCGTATAAAAACAGGAACGCCCCGGTGCGAGTGCCGGGGGCATTCCTGTTTGGTCGTCGTGTTCGATCGGGCTCAGGTCTTCGGCATGCTCGCGGCCTTATGGATCGCCTTCTGGCGGCGAACCTCCTGGCGGCGCCGGGCCTCGGACGGCTTCTCGTAGTATTCGTGTGCCCGCAGTTCGCCCTTCATTCCGCTCCGCTCGATCAACTTCTTGAACCGCCGGAGGGCCGCCCCGATTGGTTCGCGGTCGTGGACCCGCATCCGCAATCCCATTCGCTTTCCTCGGCTGTGCGGCTGATAGCCGCGTGTATGTAAGAAATCGTTACCCGTGTGCGGGCTTCGTTTTGACAAAGCTACGTCCCGATTCGCGCTGTGGCCAGATTAGCTTTCACTTTCCCCACTTGCCGTCAGCGATTGCCGCACCTCGTCCGCCGAAGTGGGGCGGACGACCCGCGCTACTTCCTTCCCGTCACGCAACACCACCAGTGTTGGCCAGAGCTTGACGCGAAACGACCGCCCGAGCGAACGGCTGGGGCCGTCCTCGACCTTGCGGTGCGGTAGGTCGGGGTACGCAGCGAACGCGGCGACGATGTGCGGCTGCGCGCCCTGGCAGTAGCCGCACCAGCCTGTCCCAAACTCCAGGACGAGTGGGCCGGTAGTCACGTCGATCTCCTCGCGGGTCGGGCCGGGGTTCTCGTAGTCCGATGCCGTCATCGTGTGTCTCCATCGGGCACGGCGGTTGCGTTACACGGGGTGTCGCTCGTCTGGGGGGTATTGTGCAAGCCGTTCTGACTGAACCAATTGTGACCGATTATGTGCCAGTCGCGCAGCCCCCGTGGCTGTTTGTCACACTCGCCGTCGTGCTTCTCGCATTCATAATGCCGGAAGAAGTAGTTGTTGAGTTCGTCGCCGCGTCTGGCATCACCTGCGTCGCCGTAGTCATAACGAACTGGTTTCTCAACCGTCACCGCGACCGTCGGCTCACCTCGGACGGCTGCTGATCCCGCGCAGCGGTGACGCTTGCGCGGGAATGGCGGTTCACGTTGTTCAATCCTTGACCGGCACGAATACCACCGCGTCGGCGATGACGTAGCCATCCGCGTTGGTGTTCCCGATCGTCACCGAGCCACGGCGCCCGGCCTCGAAGCGGTACGTGCCAACAGTCACAAACAACTCGCTGACCGGCGGTTGCTGTCGCTGGTTGATCCGCACTTCCGACTTGCCGTCGGCATGAACGACTGTGGCCGGCACGTTCGTCGCGCGGTTCATGTTTGCCGTGTACGCGACCCGCACCTGGTACTTCCCGGCGGTCGGCAGGTCGGGGGTGAAGCGGGCCGTCTGTTTGCCGCGGTCCTTCGCACCGTCGTGGCGGTAGCCGCTGCCGACGAACGGGCCGATGCTCGAACTCGTCGTCTCGAACCCGACCCGCTCGGCTTGCTCGTCATCGACCACGACGCCGAGCAACTTCTTCGGGTCGATGCCACCACGGAACGGCGGGGCGGCGTGCTCCAGCACCTGCTTGTCGGCGAGCAGGCGGGTGCGGAGGCGGGCGGGATCGACGCTTTGGATGTCGGTATTGTTCTCGATCGCCAACACCGCGGCCGTCGCCGAGCTCTGGCCGAGCACCATGAAGACCGGCTCCATGCGGATCGAGCCGTAGGCGATGTGCGAGCTGGCGACGCACACCGGAACGAGCAGGTTCGGACACTCGCCGGCCTTCGGGACGATCGACTTGTAGCTGATCCGGTACGGCCCGCCCGGCGACTCCTGCACGTCGCCCTCGTTCTGCACTACCCCGTCCGCCGTCACCCAGCGCATGCAGTTGTGCGAGTCCATGTTGTACGAGCCCATGCCGACGCTCTGGGGCGTGTCGCGGAGGCGGCGGCAGTCGGCCTCGGTCATCACGTAGTCGGACACCAGCCGCCGTGCCTCGCGGACGTAGATCTGGTGTGGCCAGTTGCCGTTGTCGGTGAACTCGCGCTTCGCTAGCCCCCACGCCTTCATCTTGTCCCGGATCGATTCGGGGACGCGCTGGTGGTTCGCCAGCGTCCACATCAGCCCCTTCTGGTAGACCTCGTGCTGCTTCACGATCCGCTCGCGCTCGGCGTAGTCGCCCTCCGGGTAGCGGTAGTTCTGCCCGATGAAGTCGGTGCTGACGGCGTAGTTGTTGTTTGTGTCCGTCGTGCCGTTGGGCATCATGTCGATCTTCAGCGGCAGGCGCAGGTCGCCCGCCTCGAAGTTCCGGAACAGGAGTTCGTACCACGCCTCGACGTAGCCGTCCGGGCGCGGGAACGGGACGCGGTTCTCGGCGACGTTCGACATGCACATGCGGAAGCAGTACGCCTGGATGCGGGCGTCGCCCTCGCCGTCGGCGGGGTACGGGCCGGGGTCGATGCCGAAGACGTACCCGCTGGTGCGGTCGCCGGGGCGCACGAACGGATCGACGCGGCTGAGGAAGCGGTGCGTGTGCGTCTGCCAGCGGCGGGCGACGCCGTTCAGCGTCTCGTTGTAGCGCGAGTTCGGCTCGCGGCCGACGGCGTAGCTCACGCCCGCGGCGGCCATCAGGTCGCCCTCGTAGGTGGCGTCGATGAACACCTTCCCCTCGACGACCTTCCCGGACTCGGTCCGGAACGAGCGAAGGCGTTTCCCGTCAAGCGTCGCTCCCTTCTTGCGGTCGAGGCGCTCGCCGAAGATCACTTCGACCTTGTGCTCGGCGAGCATGTCCCGCAGGATCTTCTCGGCGACGTGCGGCTCGAACACCCACATCGCGTCCTCGTTCGCCCGGTAGCCGGAAAAGCCCTCGCGCTTGCCGAACGGCCACGTGGCGGGGTCGTCGTAGTGCTTCTTGACGCGCTGGTAGAACTCGCGGGCGATGCCGCCGATGACCGCCTTGTTCCCGCTGTCGGTGTACCCGAGCCCGCCCGACGTGAGCCCGCCGACGTGCTTCGACGGTTCGATCAGGACGACGGTCTTCCCCATCCGCGCAGTCTGGATCGCGGCCGCGACGCCGCCGGCGGTGGCGCCGTAGACGACCACGTCGGGCTCGGCGCGGAGTTGTGGGGTGAGGGCACACGCGGCGGCCGCCGCGAGCAACAGTCGGGACATGGGAGAGCTTCCGGGTGAACGTCGCCGCTTGCGGCGTTGCGAAGGCGCGCAACGCCGCAAGCGGCGTGCGGTCACGCGCCGGTGAACAGCGGCCGGATGACCTCGCCGCGGTTCAACTGGACGGGGCGGTCGAGCCGGTCGCGGACCTCGCTGGCCGGGTCCACCCCGAGGACGTGATACACCGTCGCCCCCAGATCGTCCGGCGAGTACGGCGTCGTCGCGGGGTACGCGGCCGTCTTGTCGGACCGGCCGACGACCGTGCCCGGCCGCACGCCGGCGCCGGCGAACAGCCCGCTGAAGCACGGCGCCCAATGGTCGCGGCCGTTGCCGACCACCTTCGGCGTCCGCCCGAACTCGCCGACCACCACGACCATCGTCGTTTCCAGGAGGCCGCGGTCGCCCAGGTCGTCGAGCAGCGCGGACACGCCGGCGTCGAGCGGCGGGAGGAGTCGGCGCATCGTCGGGAAGATGCTGCCGTGGTGGTCCCAGTTCTGGACGCGGCCCATGTTCGCCTGCACCACCGACACGCCGGCCTCGACCAGCCGGCGGGCGAGGAGCAACGACTGGCCGAAACCGTGGCGGCCGTAGCGGTCGCGGACGGCGGTCGGCTCGCGGTCGATCTCGAACGCCGACGCCACGCGGCCCGACGTGAGCACCGTGATCGCGTGCTGCTGCTGGTCGGTGAGGCGCCGGCCTTCGGCGGACGCGGCGAGCGTGCGGCGCTGGGCGTTCACCGCGTCGAGGAGCGCGGCACGGTCGCGCAACTGATCCACGTCGATGCCGGCGGGGCGGAGGTTGTCGATGCGGAATGACGTCTGGTTCGGGTCTTGTGTGACCTGGAACGGGTCGTACTTCGGCCCGAGGAACCCGCCGTGCTGGCCGGGCCACACGAGCGGCCCGTCGGCGAGGAACGTCGGCAGCGCGACCGCCGCCGGCACGCCGTCGGTGCGCGGGCGGAGGTACGAGAGGCCGGAGCCGTAGACCGGGTAGTCGTCGCGCGACAGCGGCTTGTCGAACCGCACGCCCGGCTGCTTCGCGCCGGTGGTGAGGTGGTGCGTGGCGGCGGTGTGGTTGTTGTCGGTGTGGGCGAAGGTCCGGACGAGGGCGTACTTGTTCGACCGGGCCGCGAGGAGCGGGAGCTGGTCGCACAGGCGGACGCCGGCGACCGGCGTGGCGACGGTGCCGAACTCGCCGCGGATCTCGGCGGGGTTGTCCGGCTTCGGGTCGAACGTTTCGAGCTGGCTCGCGGCACCGGTGAGGAACACCATGATGACCGAGTTCGGCCGGCGCGACCCGGCCGACTGTGCCGTCGCGGCGCCCGCCATGCCGACGCCGAGGAGGCCGGAGTAGCCGACCTGAATCGCCTCGCGGCGCGTCAGGCCGATCCGGTGCGTGTGCGGTGTGGTGGGCATGGCTGGTGACGTGCGCGGATGGTGGGTGGGTATTGCTATTAGAGCATGAGCGTCGGTTTTGGTCCCCAGGGTTTTCAGGGAAATTTACTGCGGAAACCCTGGGGACCAAAACCGACACTTTGGTTTCCTTCGGAAATACCAGCGGCGGGCGGTGCAAGCCGGAACGCCGAAAGCCGGGGGACGGCCGTCCCCCGGCTTTCATCGGCTCAGTTCGTCGTCGCCTTCACGTTGAAGCAGTGGAGCTTCTCCTGGTCGCGGATGTACAGCCGACCGTTGGCGACGACCGGGTGCGGCCAGCTCTCCTTGTTGCTCGGCTCGGGGAGGCGGAACGACGACACCATCTTGAACCCCGTCGGGTCCGGCTCGACCAGCGCCATCAGGTGGTTCTGGAAGCGGTAGTACAGCCGCCCGTCGGCGTACGTGATGGCCACCGACCCGCCGCTGCCCGGCGGCATCTTCTCGTCCTTGTAGGCGATCTCGCCGGTGGTGACGTCCACGCACGCCGGGAAGCCCTTGTTCTGGTCGTGCCCGAAGTACACGTGCTTGCCGATCAGGATCATCCCGCCGTGGTGGTTGTTCAGCTCCGGCTTCTCGTAGGTTTTCAGCACTTTCACGTCGATCTTGTCGGCGCCCGTCGGCTTGAGTTCCAGGAGCGCCGCGCCGCCCGGCCGGGTGTAGCTGCACGACACCCACACCTTGTTCTCGTAGATGACCGGCGTCGGGATCTGCGCCACACTGCCGATCGCGCCCTGCTCCTTGTACTGCCACAGCAGTTTGCCGCTCGTCGCGTGGACGCCGACGATGCCGGACTTGTCGCCGAGGAGGCAGACGTACGTCGGGATGGCGCCGACGGTCATCTTCACCGGCGAGCAGTACCCGGCGCCGCCGCCGATCGGGTTGACGGGCGTGGCCCAGACCGTCGCGCCGGTCTTGAGGTTCAGCGCGGCGAGTGCGCCCTTGCTGCCGCTCGGCGCGCAGATCAGCTTGTCGCCGTCCACCAGCGGCGAGTCGTTGAAGCCCCACGCCGGCACGCCGGCGCCGAAGTCCTTCTGGTAGCTCCGGGTCCACGCCACCTTGCCGGTCTTCGCGTCGAACGCGGCGACGGTGCCGACGTTCGACACCGCGTACACCTTGCCGGCGTGGTACGTCGGGGTGCCGCCGGGGCCGTTGTTCTGGTTCGGGTTCTTGGTCGGGTCGAGCGGGGCGAACCAGACGTCCTTGCCGTCGGCCTCCTTCAGGCCGAACACGCCGTCCTTCCCGTCGCGCGTGCCCATGACGAAGATCATGCCGGCGGCGACCGACGGCGTGCTGAAGCCGGTGCCGAGGCCGCCGACCGTCCACAGCTTCGGCGGCCCTTCCTTCGGCCAGCTCTTGAGGAGGCCGGTCTCCTTCGACTTGCCGTCGCGGTTCGGGCCGCGCCACTGCGGCCAGTCGTTCGGTCCGGGGGCGGCGGGCGGCTGGGCGGACACGGCCGCGGTGGCGACGGCGAGCACGCCGGCCGCGAACGGCAGGAGGCGGAAGGACATCGGTCGGCGTCTCCGGTAGCGGAAGGAGGCGGGCGCGGCTGGCGGGAGGGACGTCAACAGTTTATGACCTGTACTCAGCCGGCTTCAAGCCACAAGCAGCCGCGCGCCTTGAGCCCACACACCCCACCGGCGTACAATTCGGTGCCACGTCGGAGGTGTGCCATGCCCGTCACCGGTCGCCTGTTCGTCGGCGGGGAGTGGTCGCCGCCGCGGCCCGACTTCGCCAGCCACAGCCCCGCCCGCTGGTCGGAGCACGTCGGCACGTTCCCGCAGGCAAGCGCCGAGGAAGTGAGCGCCGCCGTCGCCGCCGCTCGCGCCGCGTTCCCGGCGTGGCGGCGGACCAGCCGGGTGCTGCGGGCCGAGTGCTTCGACCGCCTCGCGCAGCTCATCAAGCGCGACACCGACGCGCTCGCCGGGCTCATGGCCCGCGAGTGCGGCAAGAACGTGACCGAGTGCCGCGCCGAGGTGATCGAAGGGCTGCACATGGTGCAGTACGTGTTCGGCACCGGGCGGCTGCCGTTCGGCGAGGTGATCGCGTCCGAGATCGCCGAGAAGGACGCCTTCGTCCGCCGCAAGCCGTGGGGCGTGGTCGGCGTCATCACGCCGTGGAACTTCCCGTTCGCGGTGCCGCTGTGGATGCTCGGGCCGAGTCTGCTCGAAGGGAACACGTGCGTGTTCAAGCCGAGCGAGGACACGCCCGCCGTCGGCCAGCGGCTCGTCGAACTGTTCGCCGAGGCCGGCTTCCCGGCGGGAACACTCAACCTCGTCCACGGCGACGGCGCGGCCGGCGAGGCGATCGTCCGCGACGCGCGGGTGAACGTCGTCTGCTTCACCGGCAGTTACGAGGTCGGCCGGCGCATCCAGGAACTCTCGGCGGCGCTACCCGACCGCATCGTCGCCGCCGAGATGGGCGGGAAGAACGCCGTCATCGTCTGCGACGACGCCCGGTTCGACCTGGCGGTGACGGCGGGCGTGCTGTCGGCGTTCAAGACGACCGGCCAGCGCTGCGTCTCGGCGAGCCGCATTCTCGTGCAGGACGCGCTCTTCGATCGCTACGCGAAGGCGTTCACCGACACCACGCAGCGCCTCCGCTTCGGCGACCCGCTCGACCCGTCGAACTTCGCCGGCCCGCTGGTGAACCCGGCGGCGGTCGAGAAGGTGCTCGGCTACAACCACCTCGCCCGCGACGAGGGCGTGAACGTCCTCGCCGAGTCGGAGCGGCCGAAGACCGACGGCTGCTTCGTGCCGCCGTTCGTTTACCGCACCGACTACCGCCCGGAGTTGCGCTGCCTGAAGGAAGAAGTGTTCGGCCCGCACGTCGCGCTCGTCCCGTTCCGCGACGACGACGAAGCGGTGCGCATCGCCAACGCGACCGAGTACGGCCTGTCGCTGGCGGTCATCACCGAAAGTTACCGGCGGATGCGGTTGTTCCGCGACGAGTGCGAATACGGCATGGGGTACGTCAACCTGCCTTGCATCGGGGCGGAGGTCCACCTGCCCTTCGGCGGGGTGAAGAAGAGCGGTAACGGCCACCCTTCGGCCGCCGCGCTGGTGACTGCGGTGACACATTCGACCGCGTGGACCGTGAACCACGGCACCGACATCAAGATGGCCCAGGGGCTCACGACGGCGATAGACGGCGGCCCGGCTTGACGTAAACGAGTCGCCCCGGCATATCTCCGTGTTCGCACGGGGGTGCGAGGGGGAGCGGGGCATGAACCGGGGACTCTCGGCGGGTGTCTGCTTGGTCATCGCGGTCGTCGGGTGCCAGGCGCCGCCGAAGCTGGTTGAGCCGTTCCCGGAGCCGAGCCGGTCGAGCGGGGCGTGGGTGGTGCTCGAAGACCGCCGACCGGACTGGGAGAAGGCGCCGTTCGAGGGGCCGGTCGTCTCGCTCTACCGGTTCAGCCGCGTCAGCCCGAACCCGTGGGTGCGGCTCCAGAAGGCGACCGAGTCGATCGTCGCCGAACTGCCCGACAAGCCCGAGCGCGTGGACGTGGTGGTCACGTCGTACCGGCTGGTGTCGAAGGTCGCCGAGGCGCCGCCGCGGACCGAAGAGGGCGGTACGGTGCAGGTCGCCGGGCGGAATGCCGGCCTGCTCGGGACGGGCAAGACCGGCGGTTACGAGCGGACGACCTACGACATGGCTCGCTCGGCCCAGTCGGCCGGGGACCAGAAGGGCGCCCAGAACGCGCTCAGCCAACTCGCGTTCCAGGGGAACACGCCGTCGGCCGGTGTACAGCTCGGCGAGGCGCCCGCGGTTGAGTTGCCGGAAGGCCCACTCGACGGTCTCGCCCCCGGCGCCCACTGCGCGCTCCGCGGCGTCATAAGGCTGACCTACTCCGGCGGGCGCGACACGGACGTGCCGTTCGCGGTCCTCGCCGGGCGGCCGAACGAGACCGGCTCGCGCTACTGGGGCGAAACGTTGGAGCAGGCGACGCAGCTGGCGATGGTCCAATTCACGCGTGACGTGCGCCGGGGACTCAGCTTGCCCGTGCGCGACTAACCCGGCCCCGAGCGGGCCGCCCGGAGGCCCACCATGAGCACCACCTTCGCGTTCGACGGCGTACCCGTCCCGGACATCCGCACACCGCTCCCCGGTCCGCAGGGCGCGGCGCTGCTCGCGCGCGACGCCGAGTTCGTGTCGCCGTCGTACACGCGCGCCTATCCGCTCGTGGTCGCACGCGGTAGCGGGTGCGTCGTCGAGGACGTGGACGGCAACCGCTTCCTCGACTTCACCGCCGGCATCGCCGTGAACGCGACCGGTCACTGCCACCCGGAGGTGGTGGCGGCGATCAAGGACCAGGCCGACGCGCTGCTCCACATGAGCGGCACCGACTTCTACTACCGCCCGCAGATCGACCTCGCGGAACGGCTGGCGAAAGTCGCGCCGGGGCCGTCGCCGAAGAAGGTATTCTTCACCAACAGCGGCGCCGAGGCGATCGAAGCCGCCCTCAAACTCGCCAGGTGGCACACCAAACGGAACCGCGTCGTCGCGTTCCTCGGCGCGTTCCACGGCCGTACTTATGGGGCGATGTCGCTGTCCGGGTCGAAGCTCGTCCACCGCCGCGGGTTCTCGCCGCTCGTGCCGGACATCCACCACATCCCGTTCCCGCGGGCGTGCGGCGCGACCTGTGGCGACGGGGCGTGTAGGCTCGTGGACGACTTGACGGACGCGATCTTCCGCCGCACCTGCCCGCCGGAGGAGGTCGCGGCGATCTTCGTCGAGCCGATCCAGGGTGAGGGCGGCTACCACCCGCTCCCGCCCGGCTGCCTGCCGGCGCTGCGGGCGTTGTGCGACAAGCACGGCATCCTCCTCGTCGCCGACGAGGTGCAGTCGGGCATGGGGCGGACGGGGAAGATGTTCGCGTGCGAGCACTACGGCGTCGAGCCGGACATCCTGTGCAGCGCGAAGGGGATCGCCAGCGGGATGCCGCTCGGCGCCATCATCGCCCGCGCCGAAGTCATGGACTGGCCGAGCGGCAGCCACGCCAGCACGTTCGGCGGGAACCCGGTCAGCTGCCGCGCCGCGCTCGCCACGATCGACCTGCTCGAACGCGAGTACCTCGCCAACGCGACGGCGCGCGGCGAACAGCTACGCGCCGGACTGACGGCGCTGTGCGCCCGCTTCCCGTCACTGGCGAACGTGCGCGGGCTCGGGCTGATGACGGCGGTGGACGTGACCGGCGCCGGCGGGCGCGAGGCGGTGATCCAGGCGGCGTTCCAGCGCGGGCTACTGCTGCTCGGCTGCGGCGAGAGTGGCATCCGCTTCTGCCCGCCGCTGTGCGTCACGTCGGCACAGGTGGACACCGCGCTCGCGCTGCTCGCCGGGGTCATCGACGAGGCGGGCCGGGGGCGTGAGTCCCCGGACTCGCGTTCTACGCTCCCCGAAAATCGGGAGGCCCGCGCCCCCGGCCCGCCCGCGATTACTCTTTAACCCGCCGCGGTGGGGTGGTATCGGTTGCTGTCGCCCGATCCGCCCTCCCGGACCGCTCATGCAACCACCGCCGCCGAACGTCACCCTGTTCCAGCTCATCGCCGGCAAGTGGGTCGCCCAGGCGATCTCCGTCGTCGCCCGCTTCCGCGTCGCCGACCACCTCGCCGGCGGGCCGAAGACCGCTGCCGAACTCGCGGCGATCACGAACACGAATGCCGGCCACCTGTACCGCGTCCTGCGGGCAGTCGCCACCGTCGGCGTGCTGGAGGAGCAGCCCGGGCAGCGGTTCGCGCTCACGCCGGTCGGCGAATACCTCCGCAGCGGCGTGCCGGGGTCGATGCGGGCGGTCGCCACGTACTGCTGCGACCCGTGGAGTTGGAAGCCGTGGGGCGAGCTCGCGGAAACCGTGCGTACCGGCACGCCGGCGTTCGACCGCATGTTCGGCATGGGCGCGTTCGACTACCTCTCCCGGCACCCGGACGAGTTCGCCACGTTCAACGAGGGGATGACCGGCTTCTCCGGCGTCGAGTCGGCCGCGGCGGTGAAGGTCTACGACTTCTCCCGCTACGGCGCGATCGCCGACGTCGGCGGGGGCCACGGCCTGCTCCTCACGACGATCTTAAAGGCCGCGCCGGACAGCCGTGGCGTCGTATTTGACCTACCGGAGGTCGTGACCGGCGCGAAGCCGGCAATTGAGACCGCCGGCCTCGCGGGCCGCTGTACGACGCAGGGTGGCAGCTTCTTCGAGACCGCACCCGCCGCGGACCTGCACGTCATGAAACACATCATTCACGACTGGAACGACGAGAAGGCGACGCAGATTCTCAAGTGCTGCCGCGCGGCCGTGCGCCCCGGCGGGAAGCTGGTGCTGGTCGAGATGGTGATCGCGCCCGGCGGCGACCCCGCGGCGAAGCTGCTCGACCTGGAGATGATGGTCCTGTGCGACGGCAAGGAGCGGACCGAGGCCGAGTACGCGACGCTTCTCGCCGGCGCCGGCTACCGGCTCACCGCCGTCGTGCCGACGGAATCCCCGGCGTGCGTGATCGAGGCGGAACCGGTTTGAAGGTTTCGTGTTTGGTTTGACGTGGCCGCGGGTTCTGGGTAAACCAAGCCCGTCGCCGGGGTGTATGCGCCCCGGGACGGGTCGCACGGACCGCGGGGTGAGGATGTCCACACTGCTCGTCACCGGCGGGTGCGGGTTCATCGGCTCGAACTTCGTCCGCCACGTCCTCGCCACCGACCCGGGCGTATCGGTCGTCAACCTCGACGCCCTCACCTACGCCGGCAACCTCGCCAACCTCGCCGACGTGGCGGCGAACCCGCGTTACACGTTCGTGAAGGGCGACGTCACCGACCGCGAGACGGTCCGGTCGGTGATGGGCAACGGGGTCACCGACGTGATCCACTTCGCCGCCGAGAGCCACGTCGACCGCAGCATCCAGGACAGCGGACCGTTCCTGCGCACCAACGTCCTCGGGACGCAAATCCTGCTCGACGCGGCGCGCGAGTTCGGCGTGAAGAAGTACGTGCAGGTCTCGACCGACGAGGTGTACGGCAGTCTGGGCGACACCGGCCTCTTTACGGAAGAAACGCCGCTCCACCCGAACAGCCCGTACTCGGCGAGCAAGGCCGGGGCGGACCTGCTCGTGCAGGCGTACCAGCACACGTTCGGCCTGCCGGCGGTCATCACCCGCTGCTCGAACAACTACGGCCCGTACCAGTTCCCCGAGAAGCTCATCCCGCTGTTCGTCACCAACATCCTCGCCGACCAACCGGTGCCGGTGTACGGCGACGGGCAGCAGGTGCGCGACTGGATTCACGTCATGGACCACGCCACCGGCGTGGAGGCGGCGTGGCGGAAGGGGACGCCGGGCGAGGTATACAACTTCGGCGGCCGGTGCGAGAAGACGAACCTCGACCTGACGCACACCCTGCTCGACCTGCTCGGCAAGCCGCGGACGCTCATCAAGTACGTGACGGACCGCCCCGGCCACGACCGCCGCTACGCCATCGACTGCGCGAAGGCCGAGCGCGAGCTGGGCTGGACCCCGCAGTGGACGTTCGAGAAGGGTATCCGCGAGACGATCGCGTGGTACCGCGGGAACGCCGCCTGGGTCGCGGGGATCAAGACGAAGGACTACCTGAACTACTACGAGAAGCAGTACGGGAAGATGTGAGTCGTCAAGTTGGTAAGTCGTCAAGTCTTCAAGTGAGAAGACCGACGCCGCCCCGCACTTGATGACTTAACGACTCTCCGACTTGAGGACTCAAGCATGGCGATCCGCGGCGTGATCCTGGCGGGCGGGAAGGGCACCCGAATGGGGGACCTCACCCGCGTCACCAACAAGCACCTACTGCCGGTCGGCGCGTGGCCGATGGTGTACCACCCGCTCAAGAAGTTGGTCGGCGCCGGCCTGCAGGACGTCCTGCTCGTGTCCGGCACCGACCACATGGGCGACTTCGTCGAACTCCTCGGCTCGGGGAAGGACCACGGGTGCAAACTGACGTACCGGGTGCAGGACGAGGCCGGCGGGATCGCGCAGGCGCTCGGGCTCGCCGAGCACTTCTGCATGGGAAGCCGTGCCTGCGTGCTGCTCGGCGACAACATCTTCCGAGACCCGCTTGTTCCCTTTATGGAGAAGGCGAACTCGCGCCCGGACTGGGCGTGGATCGGCCTGAAGCAGGTGCCGGACCCGGGCCGCTACGGCGTCGCCGAACTGAAGGGCGATCAGGTCGCCGGCATCGAGGAGAAGCCGAAGGAGCCGAAGAGCGACCTCGCGGTCGTCGGCATCTACATCTACCCGCCGGACGTGTTCAACCTGATCAAAACGCTCAAGCCGTCCGCCCGCGGCGAGCTGGAGATCACGGACGTGAACAACTACTACCTGAAGAACGGGCGGATGGGGTTCAGCACGCTCGACGGCTACTGGACCGACGCCGGCACGCTCGACAGCCTCGACTACGCCAACGAACTGGTCCGCAAGGATCCGCCGCGCTTCTGACGCCGCCAGCGGCTCCGCGCTACAACTCCTCGGCGTTCACCCGCCGCAGTTCGATCGCGCGGTAGCGGTTCCGCATCACGAACACGAACGGCGCCGACAGCCGAGCAGCAGTACCCCGCCGAGGAGCGGTGCGTACCACACCGGGTACGGCTGTCCGGCTGCGAGCGCTGACGGCTCGAACCCGAGCGCCGCAATCCCGACGACCGCCCCCCCGCGAACAGCATCCTAAAAACGAGCGGCTTTCCCTTTCCGCGTGGCACGAGCACGCTCCCCGCGGTGCCGAGCGCCGCGCCCCACAGCCCGACCAAGCTCCCCCAATACTCCCCGCCCAGATCATCGCGGTCGGATCGACCCACGGTTCCGCGGCCATCAGCCCTCCCCGGTGAGGCTCGCCTTGTACGCGGCGAGCAGTTGCTTTCCCACGGCGGCGTCGATCGTACCCTCGGCCACCAGTACCCGGACCTTGCGTTCGAGCGGACCAGCGGCCCGCGCCGCGTCGGCGGCCTTAACCTTCGCAATGAGCCGGTCGAGCCGCACCCGGATCGTCGGGTACGACACCCCGTAGCCTTCCGCCAGCTCCTTGAGGGAGCCGGACGCGAGGACGAGCCGCCGCACGAACTCGCGGTCTTCGTCCCCGAGTTCGGCGAACCACACCGGCACCGACGCACCCGTCATTCGGCCGTTCCGCAGTTGAGAAAAATGAAATTCGGCATGCGGATTATCGAGTTGCACGAACAGAAAATTAAGTTGAAGGAAATGAAACCCGGCACCAGGCGAAAAGAGCTAGACCGGCAATCGTGACGGGATGGCAAGCCGTTGGCCGGATACGTTTTGGATCACTCCAAGAAGGTGACCCGTGGCCAAGACGGCGACGACCGCCGGCGGAGGCGGAATCCGACGGCGGCGGTGAAGGCCGCGTGCCCGGTGTCGGCCGCCGTCTCTGACGGCCGGCACGGACCCCGCAAGGCGGTGGCCGGGGTGCCCCCGGGGGCGCCCCGCCGCCCCTCGCCGGCGGGGCGCGGCGCCACCGAGCGGTGGCGGTTAGTCCACTGGTGTCCGGTCCTGTACTCTACTGTCCGGATGCTGAGGTGGCCAAGGTGGGACTCGAACCCACACGTATTGCTACGCTCGATTTTGAGTCGAGTGCGTCTGCCATTCCGCCACTTGGCCCGTCCGGATCAACCTAAGCCGTCGCCCCCGGCGGGGCAAGTCACGGACCCGCGTCCGGCGGCGGCGGTTCGGCCGAGAACGCCAGCGACGCCGAGTTAAGGCAGTAGCGCAGCCCGGTCGGCAGCGGGCCGTCGGGGAAGACGTGCCCGAGGTGGCCGTCGCAGCGAGCGCAGCGGATTTCGGTCCGGACCATGCCGTGACTGGCGTCGTGAAGCTCAGCGACGTGTGCGGGGTCGAACGGCGTCGCGAAGCTCGGCCACCCGGTGCCGGACTCGAATTTCGCCGCCGACCGGAACAGCGGCAGCGCGCACAGCCGGCACGAGTACACACCGGCGTCCTTGTTCTTCAACAGTCCGCCGCAGAACGGCCGCTCCGTCCCCTGGTGGAGGAGCACGCGCCGCTCCTCGGGCGTGAGCGTCGCCTCCGCCGCGGCGCGGCGCTCGGCGGTCAGCGGGGTCAGGTCGTACCCGCTGGCGGATCGGCTCGGCATGGGTGTCTCCTTCGGTGGCACGGCATTCTATCCGGGAGAGCGGCCGGCGGGGGCCGGCTGGTCGTTGGTGCAGGCGCCTGCACCAACGACCAGCC
>VFQN01003281.1_pt1 | contig 23493 bp, 28 predicted proteins | sample 3512371 | NCBI WGS metagenome assembly VFQN01 (sample SAMN10412370, study PRJNA504923) | tailings metagenome | isolation source: Replicate 2 from Balatoc abandoned mine | place: Philippines: Itogon, Benguet | collected 2017-08-28
GGCCCATGCGCGCCGACAACCGCCAACGGTCGGCGAGTTGCATACCCCTCCCCTGCCCGAAACACAAGGGGCCTGCCCGGGCCTGCTGAGACCGACCGGCGGCGTGCGCTGCTAGCCAGGTGTGCCCAACCATGCGTGCCAGCGACCTTGACATTCTTCAGTGGGCTTCAATATCCGGCACCAAGACTAGTAGAATCTGGTGAAATTCATGTGCCGTACGGATCAAGCCCCACAACCCTATCACAGGGAACGAAGTCCGTGTCGAGCCTGGTCGAGCAGGTTATCATGTGTTCATGTCAGCCCCTGCAGCTGTCATCGCCCATAGCCTCGTGCCACCCACCACACCTTTCTCAGCAGTCATCAGGGGCACACACGTCCACGCACGCAAATGGTCTCTCTTCACACGCGACCGGGAAACAGCCAAAACCATGCGGCGCAACGCCGAAACCAGCACAGAGAAGCAGTAGCTGCAGCCACAGCACGTAAAGCCACGAGTGCACGCACCGACGATCCTGGATAAGCCCACCACTTTCATGCCAGTGCTAGCAATGGTGGTCACCAGCGCACGCCGTGGCTGTGGGACCCCGCATACCCTGCACTGTGGCATCCAACTCGCTCGCTCCCAGGCAGCGCATGCTCACCGGGCACTCATTCAGGGGCACATGCACGTCACCAGAAAGACCATTACCATATTACAACTGCAATACGAGCCCAAGCACCGGTACCACTGCGCATGCAAAGCACCTGGATACTCCTGCAGGCTTCTGCAGCCGGGGCCCCGCCTCGATAAGACCGAGACGGGTGCAAACACGCGAGCGGCAAAAGGCCGTCATGAATGTAGCACACGAAGCCGGCACCGTATGTAGTGCGGCTAGGACACGCTCGGCACAGCAGGACACACCTGGGCGCCCGCAAAGCTGTGCGGAACAACCAACGGCAAGGCAGGGCGCCAATACAGCAAGTGTAGCTCTGTACAGCTCCCGTAAAACAGTACGGCAGGACCACAGTCATCCGTCCTGTGCAAGGTCAAGACAGTGCCAAAGGCACAACGTCCCAAGGTATACAGCTTATAACTACGTAACATGCTTCTTCAGTCGAGCCCGAAAGCACGAGACCGGAAGGGGCCTTGCACCGAATGGTGCCCCACCCCTGCCAGCAACATCACAACCCAACACGTCACCCCACTGCCATGTCTGTAAACGCAACGAGGATATTACTGAGGCCGTACGACCGTCGTACACTGCTGGCACCTTGTATCGCCACCGGTGCCCCTGCCTCCCAACACCACCGCCTGCACAGGTGCATTACGCCATCCTCCAAAAAGACCCAAACGCAAGCACACAGCCCACAACCCCGCTGCACGCCTCCACACCGGGGCACTGAAGGCTTGCATGGGCTCTACAGGTCCGACTGCGCTATAACGCCCGATCGATAGCGGTCGTGCACTATCTCGCCGTACATCGCTCCAGATCGCTCCTCGCAGCTTGCAGACCCTATTCGGCTTCACTCAGCACACCACGAACCAATTTAGTGACTTTGACAGTCAGCACGCATGGGCCAAAACAGGACACGTGCCCAAGCACTCCAGCAAAAGGAAACTCGACAGCAAGGGGAACCCCAAAGAATACGTCTGCAAGCAACCAGCAAGCCATGCGCGCCCAGCCCGGTCCGGCCTCCCTTGTCCGACTACCCGTGGTCATCTGCAACGTGCACAACGGCTGGCAGCGCATCCGGTGGACACACACCAAGCTGCATGACAGTGTTCCTCCGACACCCTTTTATGCACGTCAGCCACGCGTCCAGCGCGCCAACGATGTACCCGCAGTCGCGCCTGTACATTGACGGCCCCCTCGGCAACCTGCCGCACCAAACTATAAGCAACCGAGCCAGAAGTCGTAGGCTAAGTGTACAACGCAGTACAAAGCACAATGTGGAGGGGACTTGGGGCAGCATGCTAGCAGACGTGCTTGCGTCCTATGTACCCAGACCGCTATGTACCTGGACCTTCTTGGAATAAGCCACGCCCCGTAGTCATCCCACAGCCCCAGAACACAGCCCACACACAGCAGTACGGTAAGCAGCGCACACGTGATTGTCGCCCCCGTATGCCCTTCAGCATAGCCGCTATCCAGTGCTTTCACCATCCACCCTCAGCAATACAACAGCGTGATAGTCGCAAAAGCAACCGGCCGAACCTTGCACTCCGCACCACCCTCTGAACCCTCCTACTACCACCGCGAAAAGAATATTCGCGTGCGTAGCCCGTAGCCCAGCGTTTCTCAACTCCTTGGCATGTTGGCAATATGCGCGTCACTGGAACGCCAGTCTACTCCGATGTCCTGTCCATTAGTAAACCCATTCCCCGTACTCGCCCCTCCAAGTACTGATGCTCAGTCCCTCTACCCTGTATCCCTGTAGGTATCACCCGCAAATGAATTGACTAAAGTCTACCCCCAAGCTAACCACTACCTCACAGGTGTTGCACAACCAAAAGGCGCAGCCGCGGGCGCAATAACGCAGCTGTGAGCAGAGCGTTAAGCGTTGTTGTATGCACGAGCTCTGGCCGGTGCAATTGCCTCACATGGTGACTTGCAGACGTGGTCCAAACGCGAACGGGTAGATAGGAACACCTCATTCCAGCACGGCCTCGCATTTGATACATTCTCTGCACTTTCGCTACACCTCATGCAGTGCGTACGACAGCCACACCTCAGCTCTTGAAAGTACGAGCAACGTGCTAAAACGGCTGCGGCCATTGCTCAACCGTGTACCGTAACGCAGGGCAAAATGCCCCAGCCCCAAAATAATCGGCACCAAAGCGCACTGTCGGCTGCCAATCGCCCACAAGCCTCTGGGTGCTGTTAAGTGAGCGTAACACCGTGGAACCAGGAGGGCTCCCCTGATGCTGCCTTGAACAGCTTGCCTGGCCATAGCGACAAAGCAGCTTTGGAGCATTCCTCACCGCCTTGGTTCCAATAGGGGTACTCCATGTGTTGACATTAGGCGTAGGTGCTTGCGCCTCAAACGGTAGGGTGCCGCGCTGATTTGCAGATACACAACTGCCATGCGGTCGTCTCGCGGCAGGTCCCCTGACCACTGCGGACCGTATCGCACTGCCCTTGCTCCCCTCAATTGATCTGCAGGAGGTAGGTCTTCAGCAGGCCCTGCGGCAGGAACCATCCCGAGGAGAGCACGCACGTGATTAGCGGCGGTGTACAAGGCAGTAGGGGCCCACCGTGTGATGTGACAGTGTGGAAGATCGTATGACATGGCACTGTGAAGCTCGTCTGTGACAGTGTAGGAGAGCACCCGTGTGACGGGCTGACGGCTCAGCAGCGGTCAAGTACAGCCTGAATCGCTGCACCGGTAGAGCATTCCTACAGCTCGTTCTCTCAAGCGTTACTATGTTCCTTGGTGTAGCAGGACTGCATATTGCTTCGCGCATTCGGCGGTGGCGCGTGTTACATGGCACGTGTCACGCGGCCCGTGGCACGTGGGCGGCCTCACCTTGCCCTTGACCTCCACGTGGCCGCGGCAGCTCCACTGCGCCCGCTCCTCCTCCGGCAAGGCCATGTAAGTGTCCTCCGTGATCTGCAGCAAACGCAGGGCCAGCAAGCGTCACCGCACAGCCACCACTAAATGCTTCCGCTGGCATGCCGGGAACGCCATGCTCCAACGAGCGAAAGGGGCGCAATAACGGGTTGGACTGGTGCAATATTGACGTTGCAGTAAGCTGCCCTGCGGCCATGGCATCGTGCCCTTTGCCTCTCGCCGCCCCGCAGCTTGATGGTTCCCAACCACGGCTCACGCACCTGGATAGCCCCCGGCACGCCCGTCGACTCCATTCGGGAGGCCGTGTTGACGGTGTCACCTGGCGTACGCATGAGTTGAGAATGTCAAGCGGCTGGCACGACATGACTTCTGGCATGCAGCGATGGAGGTGTAGTTACCGGTACCGGTACGCAAAGCAGTGGCAAGAACACCCGCCACCAAGGAGCATCCCAAGGGCGAAGAGGCCGTGTGTAATATACAACTCCAACCAAACTTTGTCCAGGCCGCGTTCCTGTGTCAGTTGCTTGCTGCTATCCTAGCACGAAAAAATTCCAGCGACAGCGTTCACACCCTCGCCCTGCAGCTGCCCAGGTGCCGCCCCCAACGTTGCAGAAGGCGCTGCGCGGCAACGCCGATCCTGCAGCTCCCACGATGGGCCCCCACGTTGCTACGACAGCTGTTTGCATGCACGTCAGCTGCTGCTAACCCACACGACCCCTCATCGGTAAGCCACACCCACCGAACAGGCAGTACCGCGCCCTGCAGCTGCCCACGATGCCGCTCATCACGCTGCCGCTGTTGATGCCCACCCGCACACGCAGCGGCGCGCCGGTCACAGGGTCGGCCACCTGGCCATGGGCATAAGCAAACGCAGATGGACGGCATGACACGGCGGGCTTCAGGTACTCAGTAAGGCACGTGGCTGGCAGGCAGCAGGCAGCAGGTGTCTTACGGTCTTGGAACACAACGCAGGGAGGGTTGGCGTGCGCTAGGCTCTGCCCGTGGCCCACAGGCCAAGCTGGCAGGGAGGTACCCGGAGGCCACGGACCAACTTACTAAACCACTACACGTGCACTTGGTTGCACCTGTTGCTCCGCATCCTCACCTGTGCAGCCGACCGGATCATGCCCACGCCGAAGCGCACCATGTCGACGGCGTGGGTGGGGCTCTCCTGCAGCAGGCCCGTGGCCGCCATGTCTGCGGCGTGGGTTAGCGTGTGGGTTAGGGTGTGTGCACCTTGTTCAGGTGAGCGAGTGAGCAGTCCTGCGTGAACGCAAAGGGCCAGCATGTGCCCGTTGGGCTCACAGCACGTGTCAGATCCACAACGTTTGCATGGGTCCCTCCCACACGCCACACAGGTCCTTCCCATGCGGTGGACCTTCGGGCGGCACAGCGCGCCAGCATGTCCCCTGCTGCGCATCCCGTTGGGGTTGAGCTTTACCCACATGCGTCTCCGATGGTCTCCACCTTGTACACGTTGAGCGGGCCCAGCATGTCGTCGTAGCGCGAGAAGAGCGAGTGCAGCATGGCCATCACCGCCTCCGGCTCCAGCGAGCGAGCGAGCGTGGTGTAGCCCACAATGTCTGCGGGCGTCGATTTTTCACCAGGTTGCTCGCGCCGTGCGTGAGACAGTGCGTTTATGGTTGCGTTCGTCAAAGGGTTCAGCAGTGGTCTGGGCCACACAGGTGCAACACGTGTCGACGGCTTGTGCTAGTGCCTTGGGCTGCTGAGGCGTAGGCATGCACAGCGGTGCCAGTACCCGGCAGTCAGCACGTTGGCAAGCAGGCTAGGGAGCAGCGCAAGCAAGGTACACGGCGTCGCATATGTACGTACCAGCGAAGAGGACCGAAACTGGATGACCGACAAACGCCACGTTCAGCAGAGAGGGGCATGTAGGGAGGGGGACGGGAGCACAGCACTCAGTCGGCATACTCAGGAGCACCTGAAACTGATTGAGCCAGCCAGGGTTATGAGAGACTGCGACCCTTCTTTAGCAAGAAGAAATACCCATATGTGTTAGAGCCGCCTGCCGAATGTCCCCAACAGCTGTACTTGCCCAACCACGAGTGTACCGGTGTACTGCCTCACCGTTGCGGTGCCACTGCTTGTACGGCACCTCCTGCGCCCCCGCCAGGATCCGCGTGCCGCCGCCGCTCTGCTGCAGCGGGCTGTTCACGCCGCCGACGCCGCCGGCGCCGCCACCAGCGGCACCTGGCACACCTGACGTCGGCGTAACGCCCGTGCCGTAGCTCATGGGCGAGTCGGGCGCTGCGGCGGGTGCCAGGTGCAGCGACCGGACATGGGCCAGTGGGCTGCCGTATATACTACCGCCGCCGCCAGCGGCGGGCGTCCCTGTGGCGCTACTCCCGCGGAACCCCATCAGCCGCCGCAGGGTTGGAGTGCCTAGGTCCTGGTCATCAACAGTGAGGTGGTCCGTGACGCTACGGCGCAGGAAGTGCGACCCGGAAGACACCGACGGCCCTGCGCCGATGATGCCGCTGCTGAACGCGCTGGCGGCGGCGGCGGCGGCGGCGGCGGCCGCACCGCTGGAGCTGCTCCGCTGGTTTGCCAGTTGGACCAGCGGCAGCGGACGGAGCGCCAAGACCGGCCCGCCGGCTCCACTGCTGCTGTGTACGGAACTGCCGGTGGCATCCATGGCGCCGCCGCCGGGGCGTGCTGCTGACGTCTCCGCTGCCCTGGCGGCGGCGATGAGCTCGCAGGAGCGACGGCCCGGTGCGCCGCTGCCGCTGGCGCGGCTGCTGACGGTGCGGCTACCGGTGGCACTGCCGGCCGTCAGCGCGCGGCCGCTGCCAAGCCCCAGCGCTGCGGATGTCCTAGCCGACACCGACGATCGCACCATCACCAGCTGCGACGGCAGCGGGGAGCTGTTGGCCCCCGTCAACGACTCCGCCGGCGTCGTCAAGCTCCGATGCAGCATCAGCGGCCGGCCGCCCCCGCCGCCGTCAGGCGACGGAGGCATGCCAGCAAACGGGCGCCGCCCGCCACGCTCCGAAGCCGGTGAGGATACCTCTGCATTCCGGCCACTGCTTCCCGGACTGCCGCCGCCGGCGCCCGCGTCCGTCCTGTCTACGTCGAGGGTTTCTGTCTCCAGGATGGATGACAGTATGGCGCGCGAGTCGAGCGCACCCGCTGCTGCCGCCCTTCCCGCTGCCGCCGCCGCCAACTCACCGCTGACGTTGGCGACGTCGCCGTCACCGTCACCATCGCCGCCGTCATCAAACTCGCCTAGTTCTGTGCCTGCGCTCTTGCATCCACCCTCAGTGGGATAGCTGCCGGCAACCGTGCAACTCTCCGAATCCATCCGGCTTACACCCTTCTTCCGCCCCGCGCCCTTGGCCCCTGCGGCCTCCATGGCCACACCCACGTCCTTGGCCTCAAGCCACGCCTCCTCTGCATCGCTCTCCACCTCGCCGTCTGCCTCTTGGCCGATGGGCGGCAGAGGGCCCGGGGGAGGGGACATGAGCACCGTCGATGGAAGCTGCGAGCAGCTGCTTCCGTGCTGGTGGCTGCCGTACACGTTGCTGCTGGTCGTGCTGTCGTGGGCCGTGGACATGGCAGGCCAGCTGGACCGCTCCCTTCCGCCGCTGCTTCCGTAATCGAGGTGTGGGTTAAGGCCGGGTCCGACGAGGGGTCGTGCGGGGCCGCCGTACGAGGGAGAGCGCTGCAGCGCACTGCCCAAGGGAGGTCTCTGCAGGAAGAAGGAGCGGCCTGATGCAGCCGATGCCTTGGCTGCATTGCGGGAGAAGGACGGGATTGTGCCTAGGGATGCTGCGGAGGGCAGCGAGTAGGCAAAGGAAGAGCCGCGGCCAAAGGTTGTGACGGTGGAGGTGAAGGAGGAGGCGAAGGTGCTCAGGGGAGGTCCCATCGTGGTCGCCACAGAGGAGGTGCGCAGCGGGCCGTCGCCGGGGTTAGTGGGGCTGAAGGGGACGGAGGGGAGCACGGGGGACAGGCCGGCGTCTGGTGGGTTGTTGGGGCTGGCGGGAGGTGCGATGGAGAGGCCCGGGGGCAGGCGGGAGGTGGAGGGGTTGGTTGCTGTGGTGCTGTGGTGCGGAGGAGTGGAGAGGGGAGGGGTGTCAGGGACGGCGCCTCCAGGGAAGCTGTTGCGGACGATGGTGATGGCGGGACCGGCGTCGGGGCCGGAGGCGTCGGTAGGTATGTCTGCAGCACCATTGGAGCCGGTGAGACCCATGTGGCTGGTGAGGTCGTTATCGCCATATGACGGCGAAGGCTCGTCTGTGGTGGTGGCGGCGGCGAGGGCAGGGGCCGCGGCGGAGGTGAAGGGAGTGCAGCCGGCGGGGGCCGGCGGCGGCGGCGGCGCTGGAGCTTGAGCGACGGCAGCGGTGGGCGTGCTGGTGGGGGTGCCTCCCATGTTGCGAAGGAAGGAGCGCTTTAGCACTTGTACGGCGTCCGCGGGCATGATGTCCTGCATCAGGGCCTCACCAACCGCCAGCTCCGCCTGCGGTACAAAGTACGGGCAGCGGGAACATGGAGACGTATGGTGTGGCAGGGTTGCGACGTGCGGTTTGCCATTGTCCAGCGCAATAGCACAGGTCCAAGTGTGCCATCCCGTAACGGTATGGCACAGAGCATGTTGTTAGTGCATCCTGGCCCTATCCCGTACGTGACCTCGGGGCGTCCACCGACACAGTCCTACGACGTGACGCAACTGCATGCTACCCATACCCGTGCCCCGCGCCCTGCACGCGCCTGCATGTGCCACGTGTGCTTTTAAGCACAACACCCATTAGCTGCGGTGCTGCCCTGCGCTTTGATCCCCACGACCACCCACCTGCATGTGCTTCATGCACAGCGCCGCAGCCACCTCGTTCGCCAGGCAGCACGAGAACATGAACAGCTGCTCGTCCAGCTGCGGCCCAGCCGCACCGGGCTGACCCACGGGTCCGTCCCCTGCCGCACACGCGGGACTGGCCACCACCAGCAGCCCGAACCCGTGCTCCATGCAGTGCAGGGGCGCCGCGATGATCCCCGACGCCCCCAGGGACCCTGCCAGGCGGTCGAGGTCTGCATACGGGGGCTCACCAGCTGCCTCATGCCCCTCCCCGTCGCCGCCGTCTCCCACGCGACCGCCCACATCCCCACTACCCTCCAGGCTCTCCCGGCGAGACCAGCGCTCCTCGTCCTCCACCTGCCCCGCCAGCTCCCAACCAGCCGGCGGGACACTGGCAGGCGTGGCTGGCTCCTGCTCAAGCTCCGGTCTCTGCTGTACGTCTCCGTGCTCCTCTACCTGCAGCTCCTCAGCTGCCACTGCGCCCGCGTCCGCACACTGACCTGCGGCCCGGCCTCCCTCGCCCTGGCCCTGCTCCGGAACCGCTGCTGCAACCCCCGCCGCCGCACCGTCCCCGCGGTTCCAGCACAGCGCAACGCCCTCGTTCAGGCACGCCATCAGCGTCGGCACGCCTGCCAGGGCCGCGCATGGCGACGCCCTGCCGCCCTCGCCCCCGGCCCCGTCCTCCTCGCCCTCCTCTCCTTCCTGACCCTCCACCTCCTCCACCACGCTGCTGGCCGACACGCCCGACCAGGTGCGGCGGAACAGCAGCGAGGGCCACTGCCTCAGGGTCGCACTCTTGACCAACGGCACCACAACCGCCAACGGTGCCGGCGCTGACGTATCGTGGCCCTCAGCGCCCCCGCCCACGCCCGCCGGCAAGTCCTCATTGTCGTACCCCTCGTCCTCGGGCAGCGTCATTAGGAGGTACACCCCCAGTCCGTTGTACAGATCTCCCATGTAGTACGACAGGAGCCGTACGACGCCCGCCACGTCGGGCGCCGCAAGCATGGCCATCTTGAGTTCGGACAGCTGGAGGTGCTGCTGCGACAGGCCCAGCATTGCGGCGCGCGAAGCGGCATCCCATATCTGCTGCTGTTGCAGCAGCTGGCTCTCCTGCGCCTCCACGAGCGCCTGGTCTTGCTGCTGTGCACCGAGGCCCAAACTGGGTGCCTTTGCCGCGCTGTCAGCTGCCATCCCTGTGTGCCCCGGCAAAGCAGGAGCAACCGCAGCAGCAGCTAACCGCCTGGGCAGGTATTGCGCCCCAAGCACCCAAGCGCCCAGGACCGCCGCTTGTCCAGCCAGACCGGCCGCCAGAACTGCGCGGCTGCCGTAAAGCTTGCCGTACAGTCCCATGCCCAGCAGATAGCCGTACGGCCCTGGTGCGGCGGCTGCTGGTGCTGGCAAGCTGCCGTCTGGGGCTCCTGCCAGGCTGTCTGCCGCCAGGGTGGAGGTGTCAACGAGCAGCAGCTGCTGCTGTGTGCTAGCAAGCGTGCCGAGCGCAGCTGACGGGCCCGGGAGGGATCTGAGCATGGCGCCAACCACCTGGGCTGCTGGTACGACAGCCAGCACCGCCGCCAGCCGCCGCCGCCGCCCCAGCAGCTGGGCGTCTACCCATGCAGCGGCGGCCGCCATGGCCCTGGCCGCCAGCACATGCGCAAGGCACGCTGCCGCCACCAGGCCGACGCATGCGGCACCCACCAGCGGCAGCATCAGTCCGTCGGTCAGAAGCGTTACAGCTGCCGCTGCTTCTGGAGCTGTCAGCAGCTGCGGCCACCGAGCCGTGAGCACGGCCCCGGCGGCGGTGCACGCCAGAGCTGCCGCGGCCACCGCACGTTCCGTACTGCCGTACGATAGAGCGCCGCCAACCGCCGTGTACCCCACTACGAGGTTGAGCACGGCCCTGGGAGCCAAGGGGGCACCGCTGCTGGTGCTGCTGCTGCCGTGCGCCGCTGGCGACTGCATGATCGCTGTGCCGTCTGAAGCCAGGGTAAGCGCTGCCGCCGCTACCAACACCACGCCCCTAGAGGTCCACACGGACGCGCGGTGGCGCCAAGACCAGCTGGGGGCAGCTGCCATCGCCGCCGAGTGCAGCAGCAAGCCAGGGCACGCGGCCGCCAGCACGGCAGCCGGCACACCAGCTGGCACGGTGGCGGACAGCGCAACTGCCTCCAGCAGCAGCAATGGCCACTGAAGGCCAAGGCCCACTGCGTGGCTTGCCTCTTGCTGCTGCTGCTGCGGCGGCGGCGGCGGCGACGGCTGTACCACCTCAACAGTGCCGCAGTGGGCCACGGGCATGAGCACCTGCTGCCCGCCCGCGCCCCCGCCGCTGCCGCCGCAAACCCCCGCCGCCAGGGTAACCAAGCCAGCGCCCTCCGCTGCCGCCGCGACACCTGCCGTGCACGAGCTCGATGCGCCGCCGCCCGAGCCGTCAGCCCTGGCGGCTGCCACGTGCTCCACAACTGAGGGGCAGGCAGACCCCAGGTTCAAACCCAGGGCGGCCGCGAGGGCTGCGTCCTCGGCTGTGGCTGTGACCATGCTGGGGGAGGGTACGATGGACGGCGCGTACGGCAGCGAAACCACCGACAGGGGAGTCTCCGGGCAGCTGCCAGTGCTCGTGCTGCTGTCCAGCCGGCGCAGACGCCGTGCACCGCTCCGGAGGTTCCCCAGCCTCGAGGGCCTATCCATGGTGGTGCTGCGCACGAGCGCCCTGCGCTCCCCGACCAAGCTCAGCCGCAGGTTGGCCATGGGGCTGGCGGCCGCGCTGGGGGATCCATCGGCCGGTCCCGCGCTGTCAAGGGGCCCCTCAGATGCGGTCGGTGTAGCATCGCCTGGAACGCTCCCGGCGGTGGCGAGGGGCGCGAAATGGCAGGCGGCCGTGCGGGTGGTGCGGAGTGCGTGTAGCAGGTATGGGGCTGGGGGGAGGGGCGGCACGGTTGTGGACTGTGAGCGGATAGTCGGGCCGGGGGAGGGATGGCCGCCTGGTAGGCTTGATGAGCAGGAGGCTGAGCCCAGGTAGGGGAGCGCCGTGGTGGAGGGGTCGTGAGGGGCGGATGTGCTGGCGGAGGCAAGCAGCGGCGGGAGCGGTGGCGGCGGCGGAAGGGGGCTGGCGCTGCCAGGCAATGTGGCGGACGCACTCGGGGGCGGCGGGGCAGCAGGTGAAGCAGCTAACCCACGCACCGACTGTGACCGGCACAGAAGCCGCATGGAGAGCGGTGTGGGCTGCTGCTGTTGCCCCGGGTTGGGGCTGGCGGCAGCTGGCGGCACAAAGGACGAGGGGAGGACCGCCCCTAGCCTGCGCCCTGAAGCCACCCGCACCAGCTGCCGTTCCATGTACCCGCTCTCCTTCCGTAGGCTGGACGCCGCGCCAGCGCCGCCCCCGGAGCCCGCACCTTCCAGTGCCGCTGCAATCCGCTGCAGCCGAAGCTGCGGGGTCCCAAGCTGCATAGCCATGCCCACCATCGGGCTCGCCACACCCGGCAAGGGGCTGAGCAGCATGGAGGCCCCGAGCAAGGCAGAGCTGGCGGGACGTCGGGTTAGTGCGCCAGGAGACAGGGGAGTCCCGTCCCGCGGTTCAAACGGCGACGCGAGGGCTGCCGGATCAGCGTCGGCGGCACGCGGCGAGCCAACCACCGGCGTGCCAGCCGATGGGGAGCCGATGGCGGGGGTGCCCCCTGACGGCGACGGTGGACCCGACGTCTGCCGTCGCTGTGCGTCCTGCAACGCCGCCCGCCAGTGGCTCGCCACCGCCATCCTGACAGCCCGACGGCGGTGCTGCTGCGGCTGCGGCAGTGCCGGCGGCTGCGGCACGGTGACGGCCGTCCGCCGGACGCCGCCGCCAACTGTCGCACTCCCACCGCCATCGCCTGTGCCGCCGCCGCCGCCGCCACTGCTGCCGCCGCCGCTGCGGGTGGGTTGGCCTAGCCCTGTGTTCAACATCGCAGCCGGGGCGGTGCTGGAGAGGCTGTTGGACGCAAAGCGGGTTACGCCGCCGGCAAACAGGGCATCCTCGTCCTCGTCCTCAGCGCTGCCGCCGCCAACGTCACCGCCGCCGCCGCCGATGTCCTCGTCGGTGGTGCCCAGGTGCCCTTGACCGGACTCCTGGGTCTCCCAGATGGGCATACAAGGTAGGCCGTACATGTCAGCGGCGGCGCGACGGAGGCTCAGCATGCCGATGCCGGTATGGATGTAGCCCCGCGGCGGCGGCGGCGGCGATGGTGGCGGCGCTGGCGGCGGCGGCACGCAAGCAGCGTCCGTGGCGATGATGGCGGTGGCGGCATCCCTCTGGATGTAGCCCCGTGGCGGCGGCGGCGGTGGTGGTGGCGGCACACAGAAGGCATACGTGGCGGCGGCGATGGTGGCGGCAATGGCGGTGGCGGCGTCCCCCGCTGCTGCTGACGCAGGGCTCTCCGGCCCACGTGCCGCCACAGCCTGGGCCTGGGCCTTGGCACTGGGTACGGCAGCGGCAACGCTGCCCGCAATGGTAGAACCCAGCGCTGGCAGCTGTGGCATCGGCGGCATCGGCAACAGCAGCCCACCAGGGCTGTCGCCGTTTCCGTCTTCCGCTCTGGCTTTGGGGACGGCAAGTGGCCCAGCGCGCTGGGCTACCAGTCCCGAGGCGTTTGCTGCGGACCCCTCGCACTCTGGCCCGGCTGCTGCTCCAGCTGCGGAAGCATTAGCGGGTTGGGGCGACAGCAGCACTGGCGACAGCGGTGCCTGCGGCCACAGCGGCTGCAGCTGCAACCGAGCCCCAAAGCGTGCGGCAATGGCAGCAGCGTCGTCAGTGAGAGATGTTGAAGAGCCGCGCTGCGTGACGCTCTCCTGGCTGCCGCTGTTGGCGTTTCTCCCGAACGTACCGCCAGTGGCCGCTTCACCACGGGGAAGAGATTGGGTCCGCCTTGCCGTCACACCCCCGCTGCAGGGCCCCTCGACTGCGCCGCTGCTGGATGCCCACTGTTGCAGCCGCAGTGTCAAGCAGTCGCCGCCAAGACCGCTGCCAGTGCGCGTCCCCAGGTGCCCGGTGTCGGCTACCGCTGCCAGCTGCAAGTACTCCGATGGGACGCTCCCCCGCGCCCCTGCGGCATCTGCATCGCCGCCACCCCCGCCGCCTCCACCGCTTCCACTCCGACGGGGGGCTGCAACACCGGCCCACTCCTCCACGGGCAGCAGCTCTTCTGCGTCTGACCCCGATCTGCTGACTTCCACCAGCGGTGCAGCCGCATTGGCTGGCCCAGCATCCGGCGGGCCAACGTCGCTGCTCCTGTCGCCGTCAGGGGCCTCTGAGCGCGCGGCTGCTGCACTGCATGCCCCCGACACGTGTCCGTGTGACGGCGGCCTCCCTTGCGACACGTTTGCGTCACAAGCGACCCGTGGGTCGGCGGTCAGCGAACAGACCAAGCCCGTATCCAGCTCGTCTTGTACGGCGCTGGCGCTGCTGAGGCACGTCGCCCAGGTGTTGGTGCTGGTGTTGACGTTGCTGCGGGCATCGGACTGGTCCGAGGAGCAGCTGAGGCGGCGCTGGTCGGCCTCTTGGGCAGAGGAAGGGGCAGCAAGCGTGTAGGGGCTGGCAAAGGAGCGCGGAGGCGAGGAGCGAGGCAGTGGCCGGACGGCGGTTAGGGCCACAGCTGTGACGGTGCACGCGAAGGCAAGGGCCCCCAGCAGGGCTGTAGGCAGGCCGAGCTGGGTGGTGTGTGAGACCAGAAGGGAGGCGATTGCGGCTGCGAGGAGCGGCAACCCATGTGCAGCAGCTGCTAGGGCACGTACGGTGTGTCCCAGGCGAGGCTGCGGGGTGGCGCTCTGGGGTGGTACGGCAAGGCAGCGAGGTTGGGGGCAAGGGGGTCATTCGGATCAGGGCTTTGGGGGTGCCAGTTGTGGGCTATGGGCACGAGTTCAACGTCGACCGGCAAGCCCCAAGTGCAGACTGCAGTCTATTGCAGGTCTGCGGTGCTGTTGATGCATGGCACTTTTTGAGGTAGCAGTGCACAGGGCAATGAGCAATGCCTCCCGAGCAGTGCGCGAGACCTTGTAAGGCGTGCGGCTGCTTGCTTCCATACGGTATCGACTTGCAGCATTGCGGACTCTGGGACGCATGCATGCTCAAGTGTGGTGTGCGACCTAATAGGGTATTAGTTTGACGTCCGTGATGCTTAGCTGCGAGCGCACCTGTTGAAGCACCTCCGCCAAGCAGCCAGCCATGCACAGGAGCAGCAGCTCCCAGGGGCCGTGGCCCAACGGTGAGACATCCCCTGCTTCGAGACCTCGCTGCCTGACCACCTCAACGGCAGCGGCGGCAGCGGCCCCGCTGACCATGGCCCCTGTGCACACCAGCAGCAGCACCTGCTGCTGCAGCTGTGGCGTTTTTTGTGGACGGCAGCTGAGCAGCAAGGCAACCGCCCCCAGGTGGCCGACCAGTTGTGCCAGCTGGGCTGTACAGTACAGCGCTGGTAGGCCGACTGGCCTCTGACGCTGTGGACCGCCTTCGAGACATCCTACAACATACATACAGCCGTCAGTTCACTCATGGGCCAGTGTTGCCATGGCGCTGACCCACTGGCTCCCTGCAGGTCTGCACCCAGCCTACGGTTGCAACCGCGACGCCGCGCAACCCACGCAACGGAAACTCGCGTTAATTCGCCATTGCAATGAAATTACCTGCAAGGTAATCTGCACGTGCGGCCCTGACTAAAGCCCAGACTGTCTTGGTAGCGAGGCCCAGCCTGCAGGAACCGATGGGAGCAGGGTCAATGCATGGCCTGCGTTGAGTCGCACTGGAAATAAGCAGGGCGCTAGCAGTAATACCAACAAGAGGCAATCTTTATTGTTGTCGGCTCAGTCACGCCTCAATCACGCGGCTCAGGGTTTGGTGCGGCCTGGTGATGGGCATCCCTGGTTGCGTACCTGACAGCAAGCCCGCCAGTTTTTGGGGCAGCTGCTCCAATGCGGTGTAACTGCGGGACGTTGGCATCCAATTTGCGTTGGGCTCCGAATAGCGCACGGCTGCCGCACTTTGCTCGTGCGATGTTGGCGCCTAACCGCTACAGTAACTCTTACCCCGCTTCTCCACAAACCATCCATGAATACCCAAAACCCCTTCAAGGCGATGAAAGCCTAGCCTACTTGACCCAGACCCGCCATTGGGAAAATTGCTGCTAGAAGGGTACAGGCCTTTAGTGGCAAAATTAAGAGCGACTGCGGTATTGCGGAATCTATACGTGCCGCCATAGTGCCTGTCTGTAACCTGCGTCTCATTCCGTTATACGGCGTGGGTATGGGTGCGTATGGGCGCGCGACATAGCGCAACGTGTCGAGTTTCGCGAGTTTCGCTCCCAGGTCGGGGTGGCCCTGAAACAGGGCAGACCGCCCACAACATACAAAAATAACACCTGCTACAATATTATGACCACTTTTGTCGAACAGCACCTTAAAAGCCCGCGTGTCACGCGCGGCGTTGCAGAGCTCAAGGCACCTCCGAACACACCAGATAATTTCAATAAGACAAATCCCGTGCAATAATGATTGTAATGTAGATTGAATTCTCACCTAGAGCCCTACGTCCACTGCCGTGGACCTGTTTAAACCACCACAACCGAAAAAGATTTCGCGCTGCGTGTGGCCTGGCCAACCCTGACGTGTCGCCATTGATCCTTTATAAGGTGCATAGCATCGCACTCTGCAAGTCTTGTCGTTATGCAGGTATGTGTCACAATCTGGGTCAGCGCAGGACAGCTATAGTGAGAAAGGAGGATGGGACAGTATCACAGTGGTGAGTGAAGTCGTAGGCTTGTGCACTATGAGATCTTCAATGCATTGCAATAGCAGGTCATGAGCTCATACGCTGGGAAGTAGTGAGCGGTCCTCCCCCGTCTACGGACGAAAACTGGACAGCTGTCACACGCGTGGAAGGAACACGTAACCGTCTAGAACCAAACGTTAACAACCGGCTTGCTTGATATTAGCATCCACCCTTACAGCAGCGCCCGACAAACCTGGTGCACACCTCAGTTTTGACTCGGTTTGACCGCCTGAAACGCAGAGGTGCAGTACCGCCAGCCACATTGCAGGACTTGGAACATCAAAAGTATACCACTATGCATACATGTCTGCATATTTGCATAATTCGTTCTGCGCCCTTCAGGTAAGAGGACGTGTTGCCAGTAGGAGCTGGTGACAGGCCGTTTCCTGCTAACCATCCATGCAGCCATCCATGAGCCTCCGACACAGTGAGTTGATGTGGGCTCTGGCGGGCTGTACTTGGCTGCATGACTTGCAATTTACACCCTTCGTGATAATCGACGATGTGCCCTGATGCCACCACCTGCCACCATGCGCGCACCAGCCATGCGCGCACCAGCCAAGTTGACGAAACGGCTCCTACAAAGATGCGCACACAATGTGCAAATATGCAGGTTCGTTCAGGACGCCCCCCTTCATTTCGCACACCATCAGGTGTGGGCTCACCTAGCAGAAGGAAGCCGCTGAATGGCCTTTAAGGCAGCCTTACAAATAAGGTGCAAGGTAGAGTCAGAGGATGCAGGCGCGGGACGCATCGCAGGAACTCCGCAATGCGTTTAGAGCTTCGTCCATCTGACGGCGACCCCCTTGACACGCGAGAGGGGACCCTCTCCACGGCTCGACCCTCTCGGCTGCTGTCCTCGCAACGTCCTGTCGACACCCTCACCAACAAGGGTCATAGCCAGCGCCGCGCAGATGTCCCCCGCCAAGGCACCTCCTCCTTACCAACCTTGCACGTGTCTGTTCCCCTGTACACAGTACTCATGTTCAAGTGGTGGGAAGCTAAGGAGGATTACACCTGTGCCACTGTGTTCCTGGCGTGCCTTTGTGCAGGCACGCCCAACCGTCCGCAGCCATCCGCCCGAAGCAGCCGCGTAACCACCACCACCGCTGTAGGCTACCCGCTCCCTGTCTCTTAGCATTGCGTGCAGGGATGCCGCGCGCCGCTAGTGCCGCTGCAAGATCACCAAGTGTAAACGACACCGACCACCCCACCCGAATGCCAAACCCTACAGCCCCATGCGCTGCTGCTTGAACTTGGACACCCGCTTTGGTGCCTCCGCCGCACCCCCCTGCATGGGCGGCCCCCTCAAGCACCCTGCCCCCGCCTCCACCACCACTCCCAGCCCTCCCTCGCCCCCTCCACCCAGGGCCCCGCCTGCCCCCTGCCCCTCTGTCGCCCTCTCCACCACCAGCCCCGAGAACGCCTCCCTCCTGCCCCGCTCCAGCGCCTCAGCCTCCGGCCCCCCCGCCAGCACGCCAACTCCACTCCGCACCTTGCTGCTGCCAACGAAGCTGCCCTCGCTACCCCCCGAGGCGGCCGCCTGCCCCTGCCTGTCAGCAGGAACGGCCGTTCCTGCTCTCAGCGCGGGTTTCAGCCCTCCCGCTGCCCCCGCCGCTCTCGCATGCTCCGCACCGCCCGCCCCACCCCTTATGGCCGCCGGGGTTGCTGCGCCGGCCTCAGGGTCGTCGGCAAATGACACACGACGGCGCCGGGGGGCATCCCCTGACCCAGCCCCTGACCCAGCCCCCGGCCCTGACCCTGGCCCCGTCCCTGCCGCCCCCGTCGGCCCATTCGGTGGTACCGAATTGCTGTGCGGCCGCGCTTCAGGGGCCGCCTTCGCTCCCACCGCAGGGTCACCAACCGGCAAAGCGCCAGCCGTCCCCGCAGCTGCACCCCCAGCTGCCGCCTTCTTGCCCCGCCCGGATCCGCCGCTAAGCAGGAACCCCTTTTTGAGTGTCGGCGCCGCCTTTGCTGCCGCGGGCTTGGAGGCAGCGGCAGCGGCAGCGGCCCCCGGCCCTGTCCTTCCATCGCAGACCTGCCCATCCACAGCGGAAGGAGACGCGGGTTCTGCATCCGGCCCTGAAGCCACTGCCCGCTGCTCCTTGGCCCCGCGCTCTTCCACGCCATCACCACTCGCCTCTAACTGCTCGTCCCCTTCTCTTCCCCCTACCCCGTCCCCTGCCCCTGCCCCCGCCGTGCCTCCCCGCGCCTCCTCCTCTGCCTCCATCTGCTCCAGCGCTGCCAGCCGCGCAAAGATCCGCGCATCCTCCTCGTCCTCGTCCCCACCCACGCCCTTGCTCCATTCCCCTCTCCCACTCCCCTGGCCTTTGCCCCCATCCCCACCACCCCCGCCGCTGGCACTACAACCACTACCTGCCACGCATCCTGCCTGCTGCTGCTGCTGCTCCCGCGCCCTCTCCCGCTTCCTCTCCTCCCTCGCCAACCGCAGCAGCTCCTCTGACTCGTCGTACTCCTGCCGTATCTCCATGAAGCTGTCACCCTCCTCATTAGCCATGGGCGCCTGCAGCGCCCGCAGCCGGGCCGCCAGCTCCTCCGCCTGCTGCCGTGCCGCCGCCAGCGCCGCCTCCGCCCTCTGCTGCCTCCTCCCCAGCACACCCTCCGCCTCCTTAGCGCTGGCCTCCAGGGTGTACCCACACCCCAGGTCCACCATGTACTCGTTCGTGTGTATTAGCTGCCCTGGGAAGAACGCGTGCTTGCCGTACGGTACCATCGCCTGGTGCCGTACTCTGTCCGGCAGGCGGGTGATGAGTTGCCGTACGCGCTGCAGCTCGGCCACGGAGGCCTCCATGTCTGCCAGCTGGGCTTGCTGCTGGGCGGCGCCCGCCGTCATGGCGGTCAGGTAGGCGAGGAGGTCGGCGTCTGAGAGGGGCTCGCTGCCTTGGCCGCTGGTGCTTGGTCCGGAGGATGGGTGGGAGGCCAAGGCAGAGTGATGCTGTAGCTGCTGTGGTGGCATGGCTGCAGAGCTGCTGGAAGCTGCAAGGCAGCGGCAGTGTGGCTTGGGCGAGGAGGTGCTCCAGGGGCCCGTCGCCGCCGGTCAATACATACGCTTGGCCTCAGGAGAACGGCACAATTACCACTCCTTCTCGCGGAACTGTAAGTGTGTCGAGAAGCAAGTACTCCGTAGAGCCTAAAGCGGTGCCCTCGCAATTGCCACGGTGACTCTGGTGTGTGACCACGCTCCACGGTATGAAGTGGGAACGACAGTCAGGGTATAGTACTAGGGCTGCAAAGCACTACGTTTTGGCATGGAGGCGTTTGTTGCCGCGTCGGGGTGTTTCGAGGGTTTCGGAGCTTCGGGGTTTCCCTTGGGCCCGGTCTAACCAGGGAAAAGGCCTCGCTCCGATGTCCATCTAGTTATGTCATCCATTTAGGTTGCAACCAATACTACGTTACTGAGCCACATTCAATTCTTTCTCATCAAGCGGGCAGCAGCAAAAGAGCCACTCCCCAATGTTGCATATGCTGAGATGAGGCTTTTTGAGTGCAATTAGAGGTCCAAAATGCCGATCGACTTCTTTGGGCTCTTCTTCCTCGGGTTAGGGCCGGGCATTGCTTTCTTCATTGTGCTCATAGCGCGGAAGTCCTTCCTTGTGCTCTTATCGTTATTCAGGTAAGCACCTTCGATCGGTACCCCTGAGGTGGAAGGCGTCTCACGGCACCTGCATGTGCATAGTGCTCACTTCGGCTACCTGACGACGCTGCGCAGCGCCTTCCTATGGCTCATGGTCCTTCTGATCACGTCTGCCATATTCCGCGGTAAGAGGCCGTGGGGGTGTGTCTCTTGCTTTTACTACCAACTGGCGTTGCACGGGAGACTCCCTAGCTTCTCCTTGCAACGGCACCTCACTCAAAAGGAGCCTCACCTCTGCCTATGCCATTGCAGCGTTCGTGCCTCTCAAGAGCACGCTTAGCTCCTATGCGGGGCTGCTGGCAGGGGCCGTGTGCATCCAGGAGCTCGTGCGCTATGGCGTGTGGCGAATGCATAGGTGAGCCTCCTACTCACCTACCTATCACTGGCAACGACTTCTTGTCCTGCTCCTCTTACACACAGACATTCGACCTACAGCTGCACTCCAAGCCAGCGCTAATACGGCTGCAGATACCCTCACCCCTCTCCTACCCGGCTGCACAAACCCCGACTTAACCCACACCACACTACACCCCACGCAACCACGGTGTGAACGCACGGTCTGGTCCTGCGCGTGCCGGGGGGCAACCGACACAGCCGGCTTTTCCATTTCAGCGAAGTATCCCAGCGAGTCAGACTCAGGCGACAGTGACCACTGTCCCCGACATGCCACTCTCCGGCCCTGCCTTGCCTCGCGACCATCTGCCTGCTACTCCTGTATGTCGTTCATCGTATAAGGCTTACTTGCCTACATCCCGCACCGCATCCGCTACACCCCACGCAACCACCTCCCCGCCTCCACGCCCCAGCCCTCCCCACACCCCACCTCGCCCCGCTCCCCGCCCCGCCCCACACCACACCCCACCTCGCCCCGCTCCCCGCTCCCCACACCACACCACACCTTAACCCACCTAACCCCGCTCCCCGCCCTGCCCCGCCCCACAGGAAGACGGTGGAGACGCTGGAGGCCATGGCGCGCAACACTAACCACCGCTTCGCCATGCTGGACCGCCTGTACATGGCCGTGGCGTGGGGCTACGGCCACGGCGCCTGCCACGCCATCTTCTTCTTCCTCTCCTTCCTGCCGCTCACCACAGACGACGGCACCTACTACTTGGACGTGTGCCCCCAGATGAGCATCTTCCTCATCGGCGCGCTGTACTCGCTGGCGTTCGGCATGATACTGACCAGCCTGATGGTGATCGCCTTTGACGGCTACATGACCAGCAGCCCGGCGCACGTGGCGGCGGTTGTGTTCCTGCACGGCGCGGCCGCAGGCATCGTGAGTACCGTACCGTGTGCAGGGGGCCCAGGGCCGCTGGGGTAGAGGCTCGGGGTTGTATGCCAAACTGGTTGCGGTGGTGTTCCTGCACGGGGCGGCCGCGGGTATTGTGGTCAGGGGCCCGGGGCTGCGGTGAACTCGAGGGCGGGGGGTGCGCGTGCAGCCGGGGCCGACCACCACGGCGCGGCGCGGCGGGGGGCATCGTGATGAGGGTACTCGGCAGCGGGGTGGTGGAAGTGGAGGGCGTGTGGCGTGAAGGCGTCAAGGGTGTGTGTTAGGGGCTGCAATCAGGAATCTGCGTCCAGCAGTGGGGCATCGCCAATAGCAGCAGTGCTGTGCGGCGCGGTGGCAGGTGCCGTAAGGCCACCCGGACCGGTGGCGCTTGGGTTGGTGCTCTGCGGGAGCTGGTGCAGTGCGGTGCAATGTCAGGGCTGTGTGGTCCACCGCAGCCAGCTACAGTAAGCAGCAGAGGCCACGCGACCGCATACCATTGGCGTCCGGCTACCGTACCGTTGACCTACCTCCTTGTCCTTTCCCCCGAGTCACTTTCCCTGAGCCGCTAAATGCGCACAAACCTATCCCCGCATCCCCTGAGTTGCACGTAACCCTCCGTCAACCGGTATCCTCATCAACCGCATCTCACCGCCACCCTCTCGCTGCCCTCCCGTCCAACCCGCTTCCAGACGCTGCTCAACTTCATCCGCAACGGCTGCATCTTCGCCATGCCGGTGCTGCTGGCGCTGGGCCTGCTGCTCACCACCTACGCAGTGGCGCTGTGCTGGCGCAAGGCGCACCTCAGATGAGCGACGGCGCGCCCCCCATGAGCGCCAGTGCGCGCTTGATGAGCGCCGGCGCACGCACTTTAGGTGCATGGGTGCCATCGCACCGCAGATGAGGAAGCAGGAGGCGCCTGGACGAGGGGTGTGGGGGGCTCGGGACCCTTAGCCGGGGGCGAGGTCTTGCGGTGGACGAGGCCGCGCAGCGCGGCGTTGCCGTTGTGCTGCCCTCCGGAGGGGCCTGAAGGGGCCGGAGCTAACCAACCCGGCCTGTGTGGGTGCAAGCCAGCTACGCACGCTTTGTGCCAGGGGCAGGGTGCGGGGCAGGCACCTACGCTGTTGCCGCGCCGTGTGGTCCAGTGTTGGTCAATATGTCGTAGCCATTGGCATGCACCGTGGTCTTAGCAGCACGCTCTGCTGCATGGGAGCATAGCACACTCGTACCGTCCTCACTGTCAATCCTCATAGACGGGTACTCAGGAGCAGGGCAGCAGCAGCTGTTTGCACGTGTGGCCTGGGCCACCCGCGTCGTGTTGTTATTGCTAGCTACCAGCATCGCCTTGCTTATTGCGAGGCGTTCCGGAACTCTACCATGTGGTGCCATTTCACATGTGAGGGTGTGAGTCACAATGAAACGGGTTTGGGGCGTGCCAGGCAAAGGAAATGGCGTTTGGCAGAGGAGCAGGGCCTGCGCCCTGGAGCCGTGCAGCTGTTCTGTCCGCTCCGTGTGACTCGCGTTGTCAGTGGTGTGACTGCAACATTGGAGTTTGAGGGCGCGGAACGGATGGATGCTATTTGTTGATAGTTGGACATGGGAATGCAGCACAGGACCCTTGAGGCCATGGAGGTGGGGAGGCAATTCAGGCATGCACGCATGCGAGAGCTGAGGGGCAGTGCAGCGGTCCCCAGTGGCAGTCCTTGGTGTCGCAATCCTCGCGCCGGGCGGTTGCATGCATGTGGGCGCACCTGCAGGCGTTTGCAAACCTAGGTGTGCCACGCACGGGGTGGGACGAGGTCGGCACAGCCCACCCCTGCTTCGGGTGGTGGACGGCCGCCTTCTTTGCATCTGGCCGGAGGCTCCTAACACTGACTCATGCTAGGGTGGACACTGCCCAGGAACTAGTACACGCTGTGTCTACCCTACTTTGTTTGCCTGCCTGGAGTGGAGGGATGCTTCTGTGTCGGGGGGCGGCTTGGTGGCTTCCGTGTCCTTGATGGCCGGGACCAGCTCTGTTTCCCGAGTGGGAAGGGGACCAAAACTGTAAAACCATACATATTTCAAAACCCTTACCCTGCAAGCAATCAGCCCACGAAGACCCCACAGGGCGCTCACGCCGGGTCGGTGGAAACAAGCCTCGCGTCTCACCAGCTTACCGGTGATGCCACCCTGCACCACCAAACGGTTGCACTCCTTCACCCCTAACCCACATAGCTTATCCACATCTGCCTCGCGGTTGCATATCTTTACCTTTATTCCTAGCACCAGATGGGTCCAGATGGGTCCGATCCCTTCACGTTGACAAGTTCGGGGCCAAGCCGCACAGCGGCCCGTCATTTGCCCACGTACCAGTGTTCCGGTCTTACACAATATTACGGATTTTCCGGCCGTCCAGGCCGGTTCTTAGGATTTTT
>VFQN01003282.1_pt1 | contig 23492 bp, 12 predicted proteins | sample 3512371 | NCBI WGS metagenome assembly VFQN01 (sample SAMN10412370, study PRJNA504923) | tailings metagenome | isolation source: Replicate 2 from Balatoc abandoned mine | place: Philippines: Itogon, Benguet | collected 2017-08-28
CCGATCTCGAAGAAAAGGTTGAATCAAAGAAACCTTTTACTGCGAGTGAAGAAATGAAGCATGATGGAAATGATTCAACAGTTTCAAGTGAGGTGAAAAAATCCCGTCGTGAATCTTTTTCCAACAATGTTCGAAAAGCGAGTATTCACGCTCAACCTTTGGAAGATAATAGCCGTGTTTTATCTGAAGCTGTGACTCCGAAGACAATGAAAGCACTTGATGCGCTTTTTATTGTTCCGAAAGTAGAAGACTCCACCAAACACCACCTTGAATCGAAAGAGCAAAACAACCAGCCTCCTTTGCCCGCAGAACCTCCCTCACCATCACCTTCTGTTGCAAAGGAGTTTCATTCACCTTCCCCAAAGCCTCCATCACCACCTCTATCAAGGCTTCCTTCGTCAACACCATCTCTTCATCAACCTCCCCCAAAGCCACCTTCGCCGGCTATCCCTGAAGTAAAGGATAATCATCCGCCTCCACCTAAGCCTCCGTCACCGCCTCTATCAAAGCCAGTACCTTCTGTTCATCCAAATTCTCCAAAGCCACCTTCGCCGGCTATTCCTGAAGTAAAGGATAACCATCCGCCTCCACCAAAGCCTCCTTCATTCGAAGCAGCTTCTACAGAAATAGAGAAAGACCAAATGGTCACTACAAATTTGATGGACGACATAATTTTAGTTACACCAACTTTAAAAATCGAGATACCAGTATCTTCACCAAATCTTTCAGCCAGGGATACTACAAAAGCTCCGAACAATTCTTCTGTGGCTCATCAGCCTCCACCAGCATCAAAGCCACAGACAAAGCTTTTAAAATTATCAGATCTTAAGAAAAAAGCATTGGAAAAAGTTAATAACGAGCGAGCTACAGCAGAAAAGAAGGAGGAAGAAGTTCAGCATAGTATATATCAAGAGGAGAAAAATATCTCTTCGAAGGAATCCAGTTCTCAATTGACAAATCAAGAAACAAGAAATTTTCTAAGTATAAACGGTTCTCCTGAAATTTCCCCTCTCAGTTCTTTTACAACCGCTGAGGGTGATAAGCCGAAAAATGCTCTTGAAATGGCCGCTGCCCGGAGATCCAAGAAGGTACAAAGTGATCCGCCTTCAGGGGTTAGCGGATTAGAAAAGATCTTTAATTTTGCCCCTGAGCCTACTTTTGAGCCCCTTAAAAAAGATGATGACTCGGATAGAAGCACTGTCTCGAACATAATGTCACCACCAGGTAGAAGACAATCAACTCGACGAACGTCGGTTAAACCACCCACTGAACCGATTCCGCAATTACCAATGCCAATTGCACCTACTTCTGCATTGGAGAAGATGTTTAATTATCAGAGCACCGGTGACGATAATCAATCTACTTCGTCAACCGCAACAGCTCAATCGGCCCCTCGAAACGCTTTAGAAATGGCCGCTCTGCGCAAGACCAGCCGATTATCATCTCAAAGCACAAAGTCTTCCATTTCCTTGGATAGCAGAGGGAGCAGTATAAGTCTTCAGCAACAGCCTATCAATGCAACGCAGCCCTTGCTTAGTCTTTTCGGGTCTGTCGATGGTAGTGTCCAACCTTTGCGCTCTTCGATTCATTCCCAATCGCCCGCGCGAGCCTCATTCGCTGCAAAGTCAGCGTTGGGAAAGCCCGATGAAGATTATGTTGTTGCACCTTTAGCAAAGGTATTTAAAAGTTCTGAATCTATTACGCGACCATTCGAGGAAGTAAAATTAGGAGAACCGTCTGCCAAGGCTATAGTACCTGAGGAGGGAGACGGAGGACTTGGAAAATTAAATGCTTTAGAAGCTGCTCGATTAAGGAAAAAGTTGAAAGCATCAGGAGTAACGAATGTCAAAGAAATCATACGACCAAATAATTCGAATACCACTCCATCTTCCGCTGAGAATTCTTCCATTCAATCAATGTTGGGCGATTATCATTCCTATAACAAGTCAAGTCTCGTCGCTCTAAGCCAATTCTTGGAAGAGGATGAAAGATTAGTCGAAAGAGATGAAGGAACAAACTCCTCCCAATCCAAGAACTCAACTTCTTCCACACAAGTTACCCAAACCACCTTGAATGCCATTCGAAGACAATCAGAGTTGAAAGAAAAGCGACGTCAATCGTTGAAAATGTTAGAGAAGAAAGCAGAAGAGAAATCGAAAGAGAAGGTTGAGGAGTTAACGACAACTGCACGAACAACTTCTCCTGAAGTCCAAAGTTCAACTATTCGTGGGATTTTCGGCTCCATTGAAAGTCATTCCGATTCTGATCAAGATAATAAGACCCATGATGCGAATATACATACTTCTGTTGATGAAATCCCCGAATCAGAGCCATCGAAACCGACAACCGCGACAGGAATTCGAGATGCAGCGCTCAAAAAGATTGCCAAGAGACCATCCATTGCTTCCCGACAAAAGGAGGTTGAGAAGCCAATAGAGGATGTAGAGAAACCAATAAAAGCTAGAGAGAAGCCTGTGGTTCATACTATTGAGCGTGACTCGATTTCTTCTGAATTAGAGATCAAAAACAGAAGTCGCGAAAGCAGTGAACCGCCTTTTCCTAAATCCAATCAAGCAACTGTGCGTTTTACTGATACACCGCCCACAGTTTTTCACCGTCATCAACACGAATCACCAATAACATTAAATCCCTTTCTCTCTTCCTTTAACGAAGACTCAGATGATGGAGAAGAAGAAAAGCCCCTTCCAAAAGAACCATCGCCTCCTCAACCAACAAGAACCCTGCAAGAGCGTCGTTCAGAAGATTCACTTCCTACTTTGGGTGATTCTTATGATGATGAAGAAGTTGATATTGGTAATGAAATTGTCTTACGATCATCTCAAGCAAGAAATTCAATTTCAGAGAATCTCTATCGCCGTCAAGCTCAATTTGATGATGACGAAGATTGGGTGCAGAAAGATAGCCCTCCTCCTTTCCCTCTTACACCTTCATCTGACCACCTCTCACCAGAGCAACAAGATTGGTTCCAACCTGGCTACGTTAATGCAGTTGATTTATTCAAGACAAATCCGAACAAACCTTTGGTGCGAATTGTTTTTGAAAATTACTCCTTTGAGAAAGTCATGGATGTGACATCATTTCAACAGTTTACCTATGATTTTGGTGTTTATTTATCAACTGAAGACATTGTGAAAGTTCTTCAAGAATATTCTACGTCATATCAACGAAGTAAACCATCTACCTCATCCTCGAAGAATGTGAAATTATCATATGAAGATTTCTTAATCTTCTGGCGAAATCATCCTGTATTTAGGTAAGTTCTTGAATCTTTTTCATTATTTTTCTAAATTTCTATGTGAATAGTGCAATGAAGGTGAATGATAAAAACACTAAGAGAAGATTATTTGTTGCATATCTTTTCCGTCAATACGACAATTTAGCGGTTGGAAGTGTAAAGATGAATGATTTCCCCGCCATTTATGCTCGTCTTCTCGAAACTAATTACTTGAACGCAAAGAGACACAAAATCACTGAAATTATTAAGGCGGTTGATCCGTATCATAAAGGCAAGATCGAAATGAATCGCTTCATGGATTGGATCAGCACAGTAAGTCGATTTACTCTTATTTCATGGATTTTGACTTATAAATCCTTCTTAGAATATTCGTGCAGGCTCAACTCGACAATGTAAGCCCTACCAATACCATTGTTATGAATCTTATTTCCTTACTTATGTTCTATTTCTTAGCCACTTTGGGTCGCATCTGGTCTTCTCTGTCTTCGTTCGGCGGCTCAAAAGAAGAGAAACCACAAAAGGAGGAATCTACTGTTTCTAGTACTAATAGTCGAGATACCACACCTACCATTATGATGATAACAGGCAGTGGTGGCAGTCCTCTCATCAGCAGAGGAAAGATGATGAAGGTTAAGTCAGATCCTTATAAGGACGAGCTGTGGAATAAAGCTGAAAGTAAAGATTCCATTGAGGAAATTGAAATTGATTTATCTCATGTAAAAGCAACGTCGAAGACTAGGCCACCAAGTACTAAAAACTTATCGATTCCAACGAATACAGCGAATACGGTTTCTCGATCAGTTAAAGAACCGGCACCGCCTTCGTCTTCTGCATCAACTAGACAAGCTGACGTTCAGGTCGATCTTTCTAATAAAGCAAAGGTGAAAGAAATAGCAGTAGCGTCCACTGATAACACACCAAAGCTCTCCATCCTTGCAAAAGCTTCACTCAAGCCCTCTTTCAAGCCACAAAGCGAACTTGCATTGATTAAAGAAGAAGAAAAAAGAATTGTAGTAAAAGAAAAAGCACCAGCAGATGCTGAGAAGGATGGAGATGATATGGGCAGTGCAAACAAAAAGAAGAGCATGTTTACAAGGCGAAAGAGTGTTATGAAGATGACAGGGAAAGAGAAAGCAGAGGCGAAACAAACAGTTAATTCAACTCAGCGCAAAGAAATTCCTGACACTTCTGCCAAACCTACGTCGACAGAGCCACCTAAACCTGCGCAAACCGCTATTTTCGAGCTTCCTGAACATTTATTGCATTCAGACGAGATTAAACCTTCCATTCCTCTCCCCACTCTTACTTCCACCTTTCCCGTTGATTCATCAACTCTTATTAATCCAATCAAGTCGGAGGAGGGATTTGTTCCAACATCTTTCTCAACCTTTTCATCTTCCTCGTCATCAAATCCTAACAGTACTGGTGCAGTGATGAATCCGCTTCTTGCTCTTAAGCAAAAGTCGAGTGGGGCAGGTAGTAACATTGCCAATATTTCCAAGGGGCCTAATGCACCTTCTGCGATTCCAAATACTGGCGAGATTGGTTTATCAGCTCCTCCTCATCCTTTGATAAGGAGAAATGCAACGAAGGAATATGAGGAAGAAAATGAACCAAATCGCGAAGAAATTACTTCAAACACTAAAATCGTGGAGAAAGATACTGATTCAAGTGTTACAAATCCATTGATGAGAAAATCAGGATTCCAAAGCACAGAGAGCAAAGCTCTGCCCAAAGAGACAACCATCATGAAAGACGCAGAGAAGGAGAAGTTAAACTTGACTATAGATGTGTCATTCGTGGAAGATGGATCAAGTGTTATGAAAGATGAAGCAAAAGATACGAAGGATAAGGAAGAGATAAAAGAAGAGGAAGAAGAAGTGATTTCATTCAGTCGAGTAAAAGTGAAGAAAGTTGATTATTATACTACAGAAAAGAGAAATCTCATTACCAAGAGCAATAGTTATGACTCCACTCATGCTGCAGAAACAGTAAATGCTGCTACTGTCACAACAGGAACATTATTACCAGCAAGTAACAAGTTGAATCAAAATAATCTCGCTACGCCTCAATCTTCCACACTCCACTCCTTTTTCAGCTCTGCAAGAAACATCTTTGCTGATGAAGCGTTAAACGATCCTCAAGACACTCGTGAGATGCTGAAGCAGCAGTCATCATCTCGATCAGCTCCGACTACTCCGCCAACACTCCGTCAACCCATGATTCCTCCACTTCCAACGAATAAAGCAACTTCCTATATTGAGAAAAATGAATCAAATGATTTATTGCTCACATCACAATCTCACTTCATTCAAAAGTTAGGAGAGAAGAAGGAGTTATTCTTGCAGCTCTTACAAGTAACAGAGGGAGACATTCGACGATATATGGAGCAAAACCAAAATAAAGCATCACAGTCTCGGTTGATTCCTCCCACGATTAAAGTAGAGGAAGAGGAAGAAGAACAAGCCTTTTTAGAGAAGTTTATGAAGGACAACGATATCAAGGAAGGTGAAGATCATGACCAGAATGATTATGTTGATCCAAACTCTTTTCCAATTGATACTTTATTTGATGAAGAAGAAGATGGAGTGTTTGGAGGAGGTGTTGATGATGATACTGATGCTGAAGAAGAGGAAGAAGAAGATGATGAAGATGAAGAAGTGGAGAATCAGGAAGTTTCAGCAATTAACTTTTCTTCTGCTTCATCTGCCTTTGCCTCTCCTAACAAAGTCAATCATACAAGCTTCCTTAAACCAACTCCAACCATATCACCTCACCCAACGAATGTTACCTCACCAAGTAATCAAAGCTTTAGTTATCAGAACCTATTAGCAGAGAAACAACTGTTATTACAGAGTATGAATTATTTACACTACTATTACTATTCTTCCAAAGAAACCATTGTATTATATCAAATTCAATCATTACAACGTATTATTACGAAAGCAGAAGAACAATTACAAGTATATATCTCACAAAGAGATTATGTTTCATCATTATATCAATTATATAAAGAAGAAATTATTAATAAAAATAATATTTATTATCAATTACAACAAGAAAGAATATTACAATATTTTCAAACATTACAACAAACTTATTATCAGAAACAATATCAAATTTATTCGACTTTACAATTACTTCATAAGAAATGTCAAGAATTATCAGATTATCAAACTTTTTATCAAACAATTACATCAAAGGATATGATGCAAGAACGTGAGATCTCTTCGTTAGTTGAACCTCAATTAGAGGAGGTGAAAGGGTACGGAGGACCAGGAATTGTTCAGAAGGTAAAAATGGTTGATATCCTAAGAAATAATGAGAATATCTCTTATCATCGTCGACAAAGAGAGATTAAGAAACAAGAAGAAAAGAGAAAAGTCTATGAAGCAATTGAAAAGAAGAAAAGAAAGAATTTAAAAGAAGAAGGGAAGAGAAAGAAATTCATTATGAAACAAATGACGGAGAAACGATTATCTGAATCCCCGAAGAAGAGATCATACGATGACGATGATGATGATGATGGATATGGTAGGGGTTATGGAAGCAATGATGATGAAGAAGAGGATGTAAAGTCCTTGGCTGATTATAACAGTGACGATGATAATGATGAAGATGAAGGTAATGTTAGAAAACCTATGAGATATCAACCAACTCTAAAGAAGACATCATCGCGATCATTGAAAGTATTGTCATCTTCAATCTCTCCTAAAAGCAGTCAAAGAACAGTTCTTCCACCGAATTATTCCAGTAATAGGTATGAAAGAAGAGATCGAGATTATGATAGTAGAAGTGAGGCAGAAGAAGGCAATAACAACTATAATGACGATGACGAAGAAGAGGAAGAAGAAGATGAGGAAGTAGAAGAATTTGATCTGAATGAATCATTAGATAAATATAATTCCGATTAAAGCGTTAAAAAGTCGAGAGTGAGAAACATCATCATAGTCGACATCATGTTAAAAAGTAGATAGAAACTGTTAACAACAACTTAATAATAGTGAGAAATGAATGAATGACAATGAAACGAATATTCTGATGATGATGATATTACTATATGATCTTACTAAGTATATTAATAACAATGTGTTTGTTGCTTTTATTTTCATTTATCTGTTTTCTTTTCTTTCCTTTGTATTGTTTTTCTCTTAAAAAAAAAGATCAAATCTCTCAAGTCAATTTTGAATCAAGAGAAACCTTTACAAACTTTACAAATCCTGTCTTTGTGTTTGATGTGTTTATTCTATGTGATTGTTACAATGATAGAAGATGATATATAATGATATTGGGTTTGTTTTTGTTTTATTTTTGTAAGAACTAATTAAATTTCTATCTAATAAATTCAATGTTAGTTAACCTAATGCTTTATGTTGAAGCTTACCCACAGTCGATAAGAGGCAGCATGCTGAAGGTAGAAAAAAGATAAAGAAATAACGACGAAGTTACGAAGTTATTATGATTATTATTGATGTTACAAAATGTTCAAAATAATTATCAAAAAAAGAAATTAATCATATATGGTTTCCTTCAACTTATATAATACAAAATTATGATTTGTTTCACCCCGACGAGTCAACGATGATCATCGGTAATATGTCTATCTATCTATCTCTATCTAAAATTACCGATCAGGATTATATTCACTATTAAATAAATTCCCTTTCTCATCAAGGTCTTTATAAAACTCATTTGAATACTGTTGAATCAGAGTATCAACATGAGCACAGTAGATAGTGTCCGTACTAGGATACTTCCAAGAGTTAATAAAGCTAATCGTCTCTGGATATGCTATTGCATGGAGATGTAAATGATCAATGGAATTATAAGGTGGAACATGGAAACAATATTGTGCTGATTCAGCAACTTTCATATCATTATTAAATTCTTTTAATAATGTCTTAATTCCTATCTGTTTTAATCGATAAAGAAGCTTTGCTCCCTCAAGATTCTTTGGTATTTCTTTAAGATTCTTGATATGTTCTCGTGGTGTTACCAATACATGGTACGAAGTCATGGGAATAATGGTTCGAAAGACAACATAATTGTCATCTTCGTATTCGATTGTTCCTGGTTCAATTCTCTTTTGAATTCTACAGAATAGGCATGAGAAAATCTCACCCGTTTCTTTATTATAGGTAACACCTTTTTTCGTGATTGCTGTTGACATTGTTCGAATCAAATTTGTAAACATGTGGAAGCGATCAACCCAATCAACAACACTTGTCAACATTATCATCAAGACCCATTTTTAAGCAATTCCTTATTCCAAAAATTTACTCACTTTTGTGTAAAATCGCTTTTTTTTTCTCTTTACAAAAACGCGTTCTTTCGTTCCTTGTCTCCTAGGTTCCTAGCTTCGCACTTCGGTTTCTCCTGTCTGGGAAATTAGTTGCATCATGACACACGAACTTTCTGTTGGACATCAAATTTTGGAAATCTTGAAGCAATAGGAAGTGACTACTGGCGTTATTTGTTGTTGAGCGCTCAGGATCACAAAAAAATTATTATTCTTCTGAGAGCATTATGACAGCGTCGTATCAGCTGATTACATCTGCAACTCCAAGAGATGATCCTCTTCCTGCTGCCTCCTCGGAGAAAAATATCGAAAATGAGACATCAATGGCAAGTAGTAATCCTAACAGCGTTGAACCGATGTTATCCAGTTCAACTACTGGCGGCGAAGCCAATATTGTTTCTCCTTCAACCACATTCAAAACCACTGAAAATAAATCTGAGACCATTTCTGTTTCCTCTAAACGATTTCAAGATGATGAGATAGGTGTTGATAGTGATTATGCATGGGTGATAGATATAGCATGTTTTTTTGTTCAATTTTTTGTAGTTGGTAATGTCTTTAGTTTTGGTGTATTTTTACCAACATATATAGATGCATTTAATTCCAATCAAGCTACAGCCTCCTGGATAGGCTCGATAGGATCTTTTTTGATGGTATTTTTAGGCGTTTTCACTGGGGCGTTTGATGATCGGTTTGGAAATCAACGTATTATATTTATTGGAAGTATTTTGATAGTGATTGGGTTTATCCTTGCTTCTTTTGCGACGGAATTGTGGCATTTGTATCTGACACACGGATTAATCGCAGGATTTGGATATAGTGCATGTTTTATTTCATCGGTGGGAATAGTTGGACAATGGTTCAAGAAGAAGCGTGGTCTGGCTGTGGGCGTGGCTATTGCAGGATCCGGAATAGGTCAGTTTGGAATGGCTCAAGTGATAGGAGTACTGCTGGATACTGTAGGCTGGCGGCAAACTTTAAGGTACCTTGCTTTGATTAATGGAGCTGGATTAATGATTTGCTCTTTCTTAATTCGTCGGAGATTACCTTGTGCACGTCGTTTATTTAATTTTCAGAATCTGAAAGAGTTTTTCTCGAATGCAAATTTCATGTTCCTCTCATGGGGATACATGATTTTTGCTTTTGGCATGTTAATTCCCAATGGTTATTTAGTGATTTATAGTAAGAAACATGGTCTTTCTCAGACAAAAGCAGTTTTACTTCTTTCTGTAATGGGTATAACAAATGGTATCGGAAGAGTTTTCATTGGACAAATAGCCGATCTTTCGTTTGGACGAGCGAATTTATTAAAACTGTCGATGATCTTGGGAGGAACTGCCACTCTTTGTTGGTTAGCTTGTAAAGACTTCTCGAGTTTATTAGCTTTTTCTTTAATTTATGGATTTGTTGGAGGGGGAGCAGTCGCTCTCGCCCCTTCTATTGCTGCGGATATTCTAGGTGTTAAGAAGATATCCTCCTTTACTGGTGTTCTATACACTATTAGTTCGATTGCTAACCTTTCAGCGACTCCAATCGCCGGATATTTATCTGACACTTATGATACTTATTCCCCTGCGATTATCTTATCAGGATGTGCGCAGATATGTGCCGTTTCGTTATTGATTTTTATGAGATTAAATATTTACATCGAGTCAAGTCGAAAGTTGAAGAACAGTGGTAAAAGTGATGATAGTGATATGGTTAGTTCTTCTATCCCAAGCAAACCACGAACAGACACACTTAAAAGTCAGCACCCTCAAGCCTCGACCAGGAAGATTATTCAGAATGGAAATGGTGAAGAAGAGGAAATTGTTTTAGACTTCCCAGATGTGGAGGAAGGTGTTTTAGGAGAAAATAAAGAAGAAATTGAAATGTGTTCAAGGAATCTCACTCTAAATGATCCAACAATTGAACCTGAAAGTAGCAAGAGTGATAAAGATGTAATTGCTGATGATTTGATAGAACCAGACCAGACTTCATTGTCGAAAGTATAGATAATTTGATTGAATAAAGTTTTGTCTTTTACTTTTTTTTTCGTATTCATTTTCATTATCATGATTATTCTCTCAAGGTTTGAGAGATTAAAGTTAGTAGGTACTTCGAAGGAGTACTTTGTTGTATAGATAATGATAAATTTTTGATTCATGCAACGCCAATTTAAAAACAGCCCTCATGTTAAATCGTTTCTTTTTTAAGCGCTGCATGTTGAGTCTCCCAGGTTTTTGCTTCACCCAAGAAGAAATTTCCAAAGTTATCACCATCAACAATCAATAGTATTTCTGTCAGAAATACCTTAACATTCAACCCGATGACAGCATCTTATCAGTTGATTGGCTCGACTACTCCAAGGGATGATCCTCTCCCTGTGATTTCTTCAGCGAAGAGTACCGAAACCACTTCAATAGCAAGCAGTGGTGATCCGATGTTATCCAGTCACGCTGAATCAAAGACTCCCAATGCAGATGTTGTTTCTCCTTCAACCACATTCAAAACCACTGAAAATAAATCTGAGACTATCTCCATATCTTCAAAAAGATTTCAAGATGATGAGATAGGTGTTGATAGTGATTATGCATGGGTGATAGATATAGCATGTTTTTTTGTTCAATTTTTTGTAGTTGGTAATGTCTTTAGTTTTGGTGTATTTTTACCAACATATATAGATGCATTTAATTCCAATCAAGCTACAGCCTCCTGGATAGGCTCGATAGGATCTTTTTTGATGGTATTTTTAGGCGTTTTCACTGGGGCGTTTGATGATCGGTTCGGAAATCATCGCATTGTATTTATTGGAAGTATTTTGATAGTCATCGGGATGATCCTTGCTTCTTTTGCGACAGAGTTATGGCATTTGTATCTGACACACGGATTAATTACAGGCTTCGGATACAGTGCATGCTTTATTTCATCGGTAGGAATAGTTGGACAGTGGTTCAAGAAGAAGCGTGGTTTGGCTGTAGGAATTGCTGTGGCTGGCTCAGGAATTGGGCAGTTTAGTATGGCTCAAGTGATTGGTACCTTGCTGGATACTGTCGGATGGCGACAAACCTTGAGGTACCTTGCATTAATCAATGGAGTTGGATTAATATGTTGTTCGTTAATCATTCGTCGGAGATTGCCATGTGCACGACACTTATTCAATTTTCAGAATCTGACAGAATTTTTATCCAATCCCAATTTCATGTTACTGTCATGGGGATACATGATTTTCGTTTTTGGCATGTTAATACCCAATGGTTATCTAGTGATTTATAGTAAGAAACATGGTCTTTCTCAGACTAATGCAGTTTTACTTCTTTCAGTAATGGGTATAACAAATGGCATAGGAAGAGTGGTTGTAGGACAAATCGCAGATCAATCCTTTGGAAGATTGAACCTGTTAAAACTATCAATGATCTGTGCAGGTATCTGCACTCTTTGTTGGTTAACATGTAAAGACTTCTCGAGTTTATTAGCTTTTTCTTTAATCTATGGATTTGTTGGAGGAGGAGCAGTCTCTCTTGTTCCTTCCATTGCCGCGGATATTCTAGGCGTAAGAAAAATATCCTCCTTTACTGGTGTTATGTACACTATTAGTTCGATTGCTAACCTCTCATCGACGCCAATTGCAGGATTTATGTCAGATAAGTATGATACTTATACTCCTGCGATTATCTTATCAGGATGCTGCCAGATGTGCGCGGTTCTTTTATTGATTTTTATGAGATTAAATATTTATATCGAGTCAAGTCGAAAGCTGAAAACCAGTGCTAAAAGTGCTGAGAGCAGTAATATGTCTAGCCCAGTAGATTCTGAAAAAATTCCAACGAAACCACGTTTAGACACATTGAAGAGTCACCACCCACAAGTTTCCACCAGGAAAATCATCCAAGGAAATGGAGAAGAGGAAATTTTCTTAGACTTTACTGATGTTGAGGAAGGAATCACAGGGGAAAATACAGAAGACAGAATAGAAGGATGTTCCAGAAAAGATCTGCTAATTGAACCAATTGACTGTAAAGAGACGGAAGAAGCTGATCAAGCGGATTTGACTTCAATTTCTAAAGTATAGATCGAAAATAATCTTTTAATTTTTCTCTTTATTACTAATTTCTCGAGTAGAGAGCCATTTACCTTGTATTTACAGTAGTACTTCGATCATGGAGTATTCTGATATCTAAGTTTTGAAAAGGTCGATTTTAATGTTTTCTTTTTCAAGCGCTACACCTTAATTCTCTCTCTTCGTCTTTCGTCTTCATTAGTTGCTTCGATTTCTCTCTCTGCTATTTTTACATGATGCATCATGACAGTAAAGGAATGACAAATCTTGATTTTATTTCTTTGCAGAATTTAATTGCTTTTCATTTCAAGAGAAGATGGCGATGAGAAGACTTTCTTTGGCTTCTGTTGAAACTTGCATTTCAGAAGCATACCAAAATTTTGTGACGCGAACTGAGGGAAACTTAAATGTTGCAACTGCGAACGGGAATGTTTTAGTCACTGTTGTACTCAATAATGGCCTTTGGAACTGCGGGTTTCCAGGATTTTATCTGGCGGAGGGAGATGTTAACGCTTTGAGAAATTGGTGCATTGATAACCCTGGACATGGCCATTCTTTCGGATTCAGAGGTCATGACGCCCAACATCCGGATACAGTTAACGTCATTTATATGTCTGACATCATGTTTAACTTTCATGTCAACACAGCTAACTAAACAATAGCTGACTCAAATTTACGAGATTCAAAATTCAACATTTTCTTCCTCTTTTTCCAAATAAGGATAGGCTACTCATAGATTGAGAATATTTACCTACTAAGTTTTAAGATAATTCTAAGTTGATAGTTATCTTTCTTATTCTTCATCATTCGCTGTAAATCATCAGATTCGTGAATCATGGTTTTCACACACGTGATCTGCGCGCCAAATTGCGAAAATTGCATTCATACACTGAAAAAGGAAACTTAAGAAGTAAGAGAGAGAGAGAGAGAGTCTGGATTTGATAGAAGAGTAAGCTTCTTAAAATAAAGTAAAAAGTATCCTATGAAGTAGATATTGAGGAAGGAATTGTCGAGAAAATAAAGAAGAAGAAAAAATAGAAAAGTATTGCAGACTAAAGGATCTTGCAATCGAACTATATAAAGACACGTGGGGAGGTTTTTCAACTTCATCTAATCAAGAGTGTAGACTTGACTTGAATTTCTAAAGTGTAGATCGAACATAATATCTTTTCCTTTCAAGATCATTACTTAGCTCTTTACCATGTTAATAGTAGTTTCAACCCAATACTCTGTTTCTCTCTCTGCTATTCTTTTAAACTAATATCTCTCTCTGCTATCGCGGGAAGGGGATGACAATTTTCATTTCTTTTTAAGGAAAGATGGCGATGAGAAAACTTCCTTTGGCTTCTGTTCAAACTTGCATTAACGCTGCCTTTCAGAACTTTGCGAAGGGAACTCAAGGCAGTTTCAATGTTGCTACTGCGAACTGAATGTATTAATCAATGTTGGATTGAATCAAGGTCTTTGGAATTGCGGATTATATGGCAGAAAAAGATATTGATGATTTGAGGAAATGGTGCAAGGAAAACCCAGGGAACGGGCACTGCATTCGGATTCCTAGGCCACGAACCAAATCATCCTAATACTGTTAATATTACTTTCAGATCTAATCCAACGTTTAACTTTCATGTTAATACCGGTAATTAAGCCATATTAAGCAAGACTCAAAGACTTGCTCACACGTTAATCTTCAAAAAGAAGAAGATTCTAATAGACGGAAAGAATGTTTGGTTGAAATTTTAAGATAATTCTAAGTTGATAGCTCTCTTTCTTTCGCTAATTATTTCCCGTCGATTTTCTGTTGATGAATGGAAGAATTTCCATTTGGGAATCTGGGAGGAGCATTCCTATATGAGATAACTGGTAAATCTGCGTTGCACTTGTTAACTGGCGGTGTCCTGACTCTGGGAAACGGAAATCCATGGAAATTCCGGAAATTTCGCCAAATTTCCGGAAATGATCACAGGTTAACTCGGGGTAAAATTGTGGAAAAAGGAACAATGAATTAAATTAGTTACATTTTCCCATTCAGAATCAAGGAATTGCAAGATTTTTCCCAATAGTCACATTGTGAATTGCAGAAGCTATCAAGATGTAGTGATAGAGGCGGAGGCGCTTGTCAACACGACGTCCTGAGAGAATATGAAACTTTCTTTTCATATTACCGAAAACGCTTTCAATTCGTCCTCGAACAAGACTCAGATCGTTATTCTTGTTCAGTTTAGCCTTTGATTTTGTTCTTTGTTCTTCAGTCAAGTTAGAAATGTCAACAGCCTTTCTTTTCTCGCGAGGACAGTGAACAGGAATATTTTCTTCGTCGTCCACTTGCTTATCTGTTGGTGTCTCTCTATAATGCACCATGAAGGTCGAACCTTCAGGAAAACGGGTTTCTCCGTTCAAATAATGATTGTTGGTGATGATTGCGCCCTCATAAACCTTCTCAGTTATGTCTATGTGGTAAAAATCCAAAAAGCTCCGTCAAGCTGCGTTGGCTGGAGTGGTCCACGAATACAAAATACGGAGCCTCGCGTCCATGATGAACTGGACACGAATTCCAGTTCCCCCGAATTTATGGCTGTACCAATCTTTGTTTTCGGGCGTAGATTGGATAGGAAAGTCGGATAAATCCATCCATAAATTGACATCAGAAAAGGGTTCTGGAAATATTTCGCCCACCGCAGCCCTATCCCAATCAGCCTTGGTGCCAGCAACAACCTTGGATCGAGCCCATTTCGCGAGAATGGGAGGAAGGGCTTAAATATTTTTACCAATTGTGCTGTGGTTCAAATGGCGCTCAGGATCCAAATTTTAACTCACTCTCCAGGTTGTCACTTCCAGCGCCCACAATCTGTAAAGATGTAGCAGATATCTGATATAAATCAATCTCCTTTTCTTCCTAAAAGAGTTTCTTGCTATCGTTGGCCTTCACGAACTCGATGACTCATTCATACCCCAAGGTTGAACCTTAGGGTGAACCTTCTCCCGTAACTGCGCACGACTCAGTTTAAGCAACTCCTATAGTACCAAATGAAAACAGAAAGATGGAGAAAGAACAAAGCTTACTTGATGTAAATCGGTCATGTTTGAAGTTCTCCGTGATACTTTTTTGAGTTTTTCATTTTTTTGAGTGGAGTTAACTAGACCGGACAGTGGCGTTTTTAAGGCGGATTTTCTAGTTAAGTCTCTATTATAGAGAACAGTGCGATGTACAATTGTAAAATAGATATTGGTTTTGATTTTTTTTTCAATTCTTTGAGATCTTTCATTCAGAAAAGATGATATCCTATGAAGAATATTTGTCTCAAATAAAACTAATTCAAGAACAAATAAAATCTTATAATAAAGATATTACAAAACTGAATAAATCTGATGGACATGAATTTCGTAATAAATATCATAGTAAACATCAATTAAATTTAAATGCTTTTAATAAAATTATTATACATAATAATTGTAATAATACCACGAATGAATTATGCATTAATGTTGGTGGAACAATGAAATATGATGATTTATCACGTTATATGATTGAACATTATTCATCACAATATCTTCCTGCTATTGTGCCTGAATTATTATCTATTACTGTTGGTGGTGCAATCTCAGGGATTGGGATTGAAACATCGAGTTTTAAATATGGATTAGTGCATGATACAGTCATAGATATGGATGTTTTATTATCGGATGGTCGAGTAGTCACCTGTTCTGCTACAGAGAATGTGGATTTATTCACTGGTTTACCTAATTCATATGGTACATTAGGATATATACTACGAGCTAAGATACGAATTATCCCATCAAAACCATATATTCAATTACATCATTTAACCTTTACGAATCTATCAGAAGCATTAGATAGATTAGCTCAAGAGTCATCGAACATCATTGAGAATGATTATTTAGAAGGTATCGTCTATTCTCCGACGAATATACATATACTAATAGGAAGATTTACTGCAACCTTACCAGATCAAGAATTACTCAACGATTTTAACTTAAAGAAACCATTCTATAAATCAATTGAAGAGAATGATATTCAAAGTATTGATCATATGAATTTATATGATTATTTAAGTCGTTGGGATGTGGATGGATTTTGGGGTACTAATAATACTATCCTGCAAAATTCAATCTTTCGGTATTATTTTCGTAATTATATGAAAACAGAATTATGGTTATCTTTGTCGAAGAATGATTATTTTCAATATTTTTATAATTTCTTTTCTTCTTCCTTCTTATCATCATACTTCTCGTCATCGTCTTCACCTCCGACGAATAATATATATTGTGAGAAGATTACAACAGATAATGGAATTCCATTAGAACATTGGAATGATTATATTGAATGGTATTATCAACAATTTCCTGACTCAACACCAGTATGGTTGTGTCCCTTTCAAACTTTCATGAAATGTCCATTATTAACGATGAGAACAAATACTTTATTTTGTGATTTTGGTACTTTTTCGTACGAAGTGAAGAGTGAATATCCTGATAATAAGAAATATTATAATGAGATGATAGAAAAGAAGATATTTGATTTAAATGGTATGAAGTGTTTTTATTCAATGAATTGTAATAAAGAATATTATGAAAGAATTGTTAATGAAGGAATATATAAACAATTAAAAGAAAAATATGATAACATGAATAAATTTCCTATGTTAAAGGATAAAGTCTTTTTATGAATAGTTTTTCTGTTTCTTGTTCTTCTTTTCCTTTTTTCTTTTCTTTTTGTGAGTGACACTGACTCTATATTGTAACAAGAAAACTCCTTCAACTTAACTTCAGGTTGCTATCACCAATCAAGTAATTCCTCAAGTACTAATTTTAATTAACAAATCGCTTTTCCATCTCTTTGATCGATAATTCGCGAATAAATTTCAAAAGCTAATTCAATTCTCTCCAAGATCTAATGATAATGCCCAGAATATAGATTATTTCTATTCAAAGATTCGCGTTTCAGCATTGAATAATAATGCGAACTTCTAAGTGTTTTGTCGCTAAATTGAAAAAAGAAAGCAGTGGAAGGGGAGCTTTTTAAACATTACTTTCATGCAAATACTATACCAATTCATGAAAATACGCTCTTAATTTATAACAAACCTAAGCGTTCTACCTCTGATTTTGTTTCTTCTTCTTTTTCTTTTTTGATTCGTTTTTCAGATTTCTTCTTCATTCAATTTAGAAGTCCTCTTGAGAACACCAGTCATTCCGAACTGTAGTCACAATATTATTCATGTCAGTCTTTCCTTCAGAATCCGCTAAAGCATTAATCTCTAAAAGAACGTTTCCGAAGATTGCACAGTTAGCCTTCTCTCCTTTAATCAAATTATCATGATTATTTCCGGTAACAGAGTAAGTCAAGAAATCCTTATTACAATGCAGGTGAGGGTATTTAAGACCTGGAACAAACTTCTCTCCGTCCTGAACGACTCCATCAGCATTTTTACAGTACTTTCTAAGATCTGCCGCTTGAATTACTGCAATTAACGCAAACAGAAGAGAAAATGACAAGGTATTCATCTTAAGACCTAAAGCAAATGATTCAGGAAAACAACCGCGAATGAATTGTAAATACAAAAGATAGCTTCATCTTTCTCACTTTCTCTTGTCACTCTGCTTCAAGTCACTATGTCACATGAATGGAAATCTCTCTCTGCTGCGAAATTCTCTCTCTGCTGCTCTAAATTAGTTCTTCTCTTTTTCCTTTTTGACACTACTCCCTAACATCATAAGTTCTTGAGAATAATATAACATAAGTTCCTTCCAATGTAATGTCGCGGTAACGTTTCATGCTCTTAATTTGTAATTGAGAAAAAGTAAAGAAGTAAAAGTACATGTAAACTATTCTCCTCTGGAATTCAAACACCAGTCTAAACGTTCATGTAAATATATCAAGAATTCTTTGCGAGATGTATTGACTAATTTCTACAGAAAGCATTTTGAGATAGTCAATAGGTTAGGTCTTACAAAAAAACTGTACAAACGATTCTACAAGAATATGATGATTCAAAGATGCCTCTCTTGCACTTCCTTTTTAGAAATGACTCTTAAACTGCAACAAACCCATTACCACTTCAACAGCAATTAACACAATAATCGAAATTTCGGTGATTGTCGCTTTACGATTTTGTAAGATTTCAATGAAGAATCTTTATGAAGGAGATATAACATTAGAATCGGAAAAATGAGAACAAATAAAAAGGAGAAGCGTATTTACCTGCTGTCATCTTTAATTAACTCCAATTTAGTTCTGATATCACGATAACGATACTCAATCTCAAAGTCCTTCCTTAACTCTACAACAACCGTAAAACAGGTTACTTCGAAGAAAAAGAAAAATGTTCTTCGGGTATTATCATACCTTCCCATGTATAAGTATAGTCAGCACTATCCCATGCAGCATCTGTAACTTCAAGAATTCCCATCTATAGCAGCAGTGTCAAATAAGTAAGTGAAATCATTTAATAGAACATGTTACCTTGGATAGTAAAGAGGCAAGAATCATATTATTAGCCGCAGTTAATTTATATAATTCTTTAGCTTTTAAAGAAGAAATTGTACCATCATGAATTTTACTATTACTATTTAAAAAAGTTTCTAACATCGTTTCTGTACGTTGTGCAAAATAATCTAATGCAACCGATTGTGCCATAACAGTACCAATAATAATTAAATTATTCACACTTAATGAACGTACATTTAAATGTTCTGCTTTAATCACTGATGGTTTATCTAAATTTTGATGAATTAAAACTTTATAAGTTTCTGTATAATTATGTATATCGGATTGAATATCAGTAAAGGAGATTGTATCTTTAAACTCTTTTAAATACTTTTCATGTTCTTCTTCAGGAATATTAAAGAAAACTACACTACCATATTTAAATAATCCAATATGTTGCATTTTAGATTCATCCACTGGGATAATCACAGATCTTTGATCATATTGACGACGTGCTGCACCATAGATCTTTGTTCCTTGAGGGATTTTAGTAATATCGATTGCACGAGCAGTATAGTAAGCCTTTACTAGAACGGGAAGTCCTTTAGATGGTTCAGGAGGGACAACATTTGATGGAGAATTCGCTTCAGCAATTGATGTTGGGAGTGATGTTAAAAGGCGATGTTGCGTACAATTAAGACTCTTCGAAGCATCTTTCAGCTGAAAAAGATTCTTTGATACTTTTAACGTCGAAGATAATCGAGAACGTGCAGCAAACATCTTAATCTTTCTCCTATACAGTCAATATCAGTTGTAAGGATTGTGAATTCTGGAACAAGTTTTCATGCCAACAACTTCGAAACTAGACAACTAGGCTACTAGACTACTGAACAATTAGACCTTTAAGGTATTCTCCTAAATTTAAACAATTGTCTTCAACTGAAGTTCAATCATAAACCTTCATCTCTTCGCTTCTCGCATTCTTGATCGTATTGGGACTTACTGTACAGATAGAGAAATGATTTATTTCATGCTTTTTGTTGCTTTCGTTGTGATTGTTGGTGTTGCTTTGAAAAAGAAAATGAAAAGGAATAATAATTTACCATTAGTTCGTGCGAAAGGTCATCCAATCTTTGGTAATGTATCTGATTTTAAATCCGATAAATTATTAACCACATTTCAAACCTTTCCAACACTATATGGTTCATTTATTGAATTATATTTATTATGGAAACGATTTTTATTAATTACTGATATTCATATCTGTCGTGAAATATTATCTAAAAGACCTAAAAAATTTAATCGTTTAAATAAATTAGATTATGCGAATAAAGTTTTAAATGCAAATGGATCTTTGTTTAATGCCAAAGGTCATGAATGGATAAGAATTAGGAAAGCTACTGCCCCTTCGTTCTCTAATTTAAATGTTTCATCAAAAGTTACCACAGTGGCAAAAGAGATCTTTCAATGGATTCAGACATTACACAAAGATCCAGACCTTTCTAAAAAGACATTAGATATGAAATATGAAGCTTTTTCATTAACAGTTCGTGTAATAACGGTTGTTGCGTTTGGTATGAGTACTGATCATCCTTTATGTCAGTATTTTGTTGGTCCATTTAGTAAAGATGTTGAAACAATTTTTCGTTTTACTGGTGAATCTTCCATTTATCCTTTCCCACGTTTCTTTTGGAAGTATTCTTCAAAATACCATTGGGAGATTGATGCGATTGCAGCAAATAATCGAGTATATGACTATGGTCGTAAAATAGTTGATTATAAAAGAGAATTTGCAAAAAATGGTCAATTACAGAATAATTGTATGGTTGATTCAATGATATTAAATGAACAAAATGCTACAGATAAAGCATTAACGGATGAAGAAATTATTGTTAATGTTCGTACCTTTTATATGGCAGGTGCTGATACTACTGCTGTTACTATTACCTGGGCAGCTTACTACTTTGCTACACAACCTGTAATACTTCAAAAGATAAGAGAAGAAGTTACAGAAAAGTTCTTTCAAGGGAAAACACCTGAAGCTTTCATGGCATCAGAAGATAATAGAATAGATATGGAAAGCCTTTCCAAATTAATTTATACCAATGCTGTAATAAAAGAAGTCTTAAGATTAAAATCACCAGCACATTCTGTTGCTTTTAGTCCAATTATTGAGGGTAAAGATAATTCATCTTTTACCCTTTCGAATGGGATTGTTATTTATCCTGATGATACAGTGTATGTGAATATTGATGGTTTACATCGCGATCTAAAGGTTTTTCTAAATCCTTTCGAATTTAATCCTGATCGATGGTTAATTGATGACAGTGAGCAATTAAAACTTATGGAATATGCCTTTATTCCCTTTGGTGCAGGTCCACGACTCTGTCCAGGGATGGGATTAGCATTTCAAGAGAGTACTCTTGCATTAGCCTTCCTGGCTTATTATTTCAACTTTACTCTCGATTGTCCTGTTGAAGAAATTGTAAGAATTCCACAATTTGTTGCTACTGCAACAAAGATGCCGATTATTTTAACGCATGTGAACTCATATTTTGAATGAAAGAGATCTACAACTCATCTGAAATCGAATCATTCATGATTCATGTTCACGCTTTTTCTTATCATAGTTTTCTGTGTTGCTATATCGATTTCTTGTTTCTTTTAGCTTTTTTAATTTTTCATATTTCTTCAAATCTGTTCCAAGAGAGAAAACTATCACTTCGTTAATAATCCTAAATAAATTTTAAAAAAAAAAGAGAAAAGAAAAAAGAAAAAAGAAAAAAGAAAAAAGAAAAAAGAAAAACAACTGATAAAAAATAAGGCAAGATTTTTGATGCTTCTTTGGAGGGGTCGAAAGCCAAACAAAATAACTAAACATAGATTGTAGGCGTCAGCAAGAAATTTGGGAGAGTGTTTTTTTCAAAATTTGCGGGAAAATACGATCCAAAGATTTTCAAAAATCACAGTTTACAAGTGACAAAAGTGATTTGATGAATGAATCAAAGACACATTGACATGGACTTTGTAAGGTTTTTAGCCTTTGCTATTCTGGCAATAACTTGTTTTGCTGATTCGAATTATAAAATTGTTAGTTACCGAAATCAAGATCGTGTAACGAATGAAAATCCATTTGCAAATGTTGAAGTTCATTGTTTTCGTCTCAATCAAGATAAGGTTCCGATTTATGTTCGAGGTACTTACGGTCAGCGGGGCTATTTTGAAGGTCCAGTTGTTGATGGAACTGCTACTGTGAATTATATTGAGGTTGACTATATCAACGAAAAAGGTCTGACCCCCACCTTAGGTACCGGGATTCTCAAATACAATGCAACCTACAATGTAGCGTTTGGAGCGCAGTCAACTTTACAAGATGGAGATCTCTCTTATTGGGGTATTACAGCAAGTAATGATTATTTCGGAGTTCCTTCTGAGTGGACTGATGCACAAATCGCCGAGCAGTATTGCTTTTGGGACATTACTGATACATCGAAATATCCCCAAGACCACTTTCAATTCAAGCCGTGGAGGGTGCTGGGTTTCGCAAATCCTAATACTTGGTCCACTTCGAGTGTTGGATTTCAGCAATCTTTCAGAGGTTCGATGGCGGGAGCATATCGTTACACTTATTCAACCGAGGATTGCAACAATCTGTCTAATAAAGCTTGCCAGGAGGGTCGTATAGAGTGGGGAATCTACTCCCCAGATACAGTACACATGAGGTTCAATAGTTCGCTCGTGTTGGCGACGAAATGGAAGGCGACTTCAGGTCCACTCGCTGGTGAGAGCGGCAGCGGGTTGTACGCTCTGGTAGCAGACTCGGATGGGAAGGCGAAGCAGATGGGATTCTTTTGTAACTCCGAGCACAATGTGCATTGTCCTTTCCCTCCTTATAAGAAGATTCTTACGTCATGCTCTTTCGACTCCAATAATCACGAGCAACCTGATTCAGCTGAGAGTCGTCAGTTATCTCAACTGTTGTTGAATGCCAATAGAGAATACCCATGGTGGCGTAATCTGTCCATGCGTATCAGAAATATTTTCGTAGCAGATAAAAGTGATCCAGAAGACGGAGGCTGGTAGAGCTTTTGTTGCGGCGGTAACAATGACATCAACAACCGTAGTTAGAATGCTGGAGGTAGTCTCTTCTTGGTGGAAGAAGTGGAAAATTTTTGTTGTTGCCATCTATAGTTTAATGTTCTGATTTTTTGTGTCGTTGTCTTGATTCTTTTCAACTATTTCATCACCTTTGAACGAAAAATGATTCCTTGCGTTGTTCCCTTTCCTCATTTTTCATCATCGCAAGGCGGCTTTTAGTTTTGTTTGCATATTTAGCTTTGCTTTCTCTAATATTTCTTCGGTTGTTATGAATATTGTGGATAATCAGAAAAAAGTTGAGAAAGATAGAATAGTCGTCATTTTTACAGAATTTCATTTCTTTCTTAAACCT
>VFQN01003283.1_pt1 | contig 23491 bp, 26 predicted proteins | sample 3512371 | NCBI WGS metagenome assembly VFQN01 (sample SAMN10412370, study PRJNA504923) | tailings metagenome | isolation source: Replicate 2 from Balatoc abandoned mine | place: Philippines: Itogon, Benguet | collected 2017-08-28
CAAAATCATTTTGTCATTTGTTTTCAAAAATTGCACTTATCTGTTGAACTCAGCTTTCAAAAAGTCATTAAATCGAGCCATTCTGCTTGTATAGAATAAATCAAATTTTTTTTCATTTCTTTTATCAATCATATCATACTTCCTTTTTATGAAGTATGATATTACTCCAGCAATTAGCGTTAAGGCTAAGGGTAAATTACTAATTAATGCTTCTTTAAATGATGTCATAAGTTAATCTTCATTTTTACAAGGACAAGGTTCTATATAGTTCGGTTTATAAAAATTCATCAAAGTGCTAACAGCATCTAAATAATCTGCATATTTAAAATTTAAAGATCGCTTTATTAGATCATCATATTTTAATTGGCTTTTTCCTGGTTTAGTGTGAACAATTTCATCTCTGAATTCTTTTAAAGTCGAAATTCTATTTGTTGCATTTGTGTCATGCTTGAAAAAATCTTTACCAGTTGCTTGTTTTAAAACAAGTTTCAGTTTTTCATTAAAATCTAACCCTGGAATCTGTTCAGTGGTGTATATTTCTGTACGTTTTTTCTCAATAATTTTCTTGTATTCAAATCCTGGATATAGATTCTGGTAGATAAATGACTCAAGCGAAGTGAAAAGCATGATAACGAATCCTGAAACACAACCATAATATGCATATAAATCAATAATTGCAATTTCTGAAACAGGACTACCCGGCTGTAGCTTATGTTTAAGATTTTTTTTGAATTGCGAAATTGGTTTTAATAATGATTGTGCATAATTGAAGTAAACCAGAGTAGGATCCGGCATTGGAATCATAACTGATTCACCATCTATATTGTAAACAAATCCTGCAATTGTATCTCCAAGATCAGTCCTTATAAACCCTCCTGAGGATTTCATTTTTTTTAGTAACTCTTTTGATTCAGGATTATTATAGTCTAGAAATTCAGTACCTGGAGGAAATTCAATATTGTCATCCGGCCCGTATTCAATCAAAAATTTTTTCTTTATATGTTTCATGATACAATTTTGAAAAAATTGAACGGAGTGAATTAAAAATCTTCTTTTGCAATTGAAAGGTAATGTTCCGTATAATCAACTTCATATCTGAATTCGTCGTATGCTTTCTCCAAGACACCTACTTCCCTCACCAATTGTGAAATATTCGGCCTTTGTAACTGAAGAATTTCTGATAATTGTTTGGCGAATCCTGGCATTAAATACTTGCAACTATAGGAAAGCCTAAAAGGCCTATATATTCTGATCATGGCAGCCGTGAAAACCTTAATGCTTTGAGTTCTTTCCCGTGACCATTTTTTTGTTAACATAAGTTCATCAAGTAATCCATTTCGGATACTAAATACACTGAAATATTTTTTCATATTATCCAGGTCAGTATCGAATCCTGGGGAATTAAACTCATCAATTTCAGTCAGCAATTCAGCGCAAACTTCCGGATACCTTTTGAGTGCCAGCATTCCCAGCTCTAAAACCTGGGATCTTGAATATTGAGATCTGGCCATTGGCAGTAAATTTTAGGTTTGGGTTGATTTCAAATTTATAAATATTATTTTCAGTTCAACCAAAACAAAGAAATCATGAAATCACTGCCCAATGAAATGGCAAGTCAGTTCCTGGATAAACTCCTTCATGTTTCGAACTACAACGAATATATTAGCCGATTTGATTCGGAATTTTATTCCCTCCATGAAGAGTATGACCAAAAGATATTTTTGTCCATTGTAGCCTCCAAGGTTGAAGAGCAAAGAAAAGAGCATGAAAAGAAATGTACAGATCCAGTTTGCCCAAGTGACCTAGGTTATTTAAAGGTTAATAGCCATTTCCAGTACCTGATGAAGCAGCTGGGTATCCTCCAGGAAGATCAATTCAGCAGCGAAAACATAAATACCATTGTGGAGCAATTTGATAACCTGGTAAAGGCATATCAGGTAATGGGGCAAGAGGTTGAAACCTTGAAGCGTGAGCTAAATGACTTGAAGGATCATTTCTTTCTGGGAAAGACACGATGGAGGCAATTTTCCAAGGGCAAGTTTGGCGAAATGGTGGCCAGTGGGCTGGTGAGTGAGGCTATTGCTAAGCCAATGGTAGACTTTTTCAATAAAGGCATTTCACAGCTGGGGCAGTGATAAAAAGGCCCCGGGTGAAAACCCAGGGCGATTACTTTAATTGCAATAATATTTGCAATCACAAATATAAAGCATTCACAAATTAATTATAAGGAATAGCACTTTTGAAAAACAGGATAATTTAAGCTCGATCTATGGTTTAAAATTTATTGTTGGCAATAAGACATTTCCAATTCCAGCTTTTAAACACGTATTATGTAAATGTTCTCTAATAAATGGGTAAATAATTGCAGGAGCATTTATCGCCTTAAATTTATCGTCAGGCAACGGTGGTTCTCCAAATTTTTCAAAAACTCCAATCATAGTGATCTCTGCTTTGCAAATATCTTCACTGTTATATGTTGCCTCGTATTTTAAAGTCAATGTTACTGCAAATTTACCTTCAGGGGTTGTCTCATGACCTTCTGGTTTAACATCTATTTTACTATTAACACCAGTATAAGATTGAATGTCAAAATTGATATCCCTCCAAAAATTTGATGTCAATAATAGTACGCTTTCAACTTTATAACCCGAAGGCTTTACATCTTGCTTTTCTATATTCGGTTGATCTTTTTCCATTTTAAATTATGCGGCCGATTGGTAATACAATTCATCTTCTAATGGGAAATCAATTTCTACTTTGGGATAAAATATTGGTGCAATTGACAGGCCAATAACACTACCATTTACAGGAATCGAAGTAGGGAATGAATAATTCAACAATGTCCCTGAAATCTCCCCAAATATTTCTTCTAAAATCAGGCTTTCACAAAGTGGAGCATTAAACTCTTCTGTAGGATTAATTATCCTTAAGGAAGATTCTGGCGAAATAAAAGCAATATCAGCACCAGGGAACTTTTGCATGAATTCAAATGAAAAAGGAATCCACTCTTCATCAAGTTTTTTATTATTTTCAAATTCCTCAACTGGTGAAAGCTCAATAATGTGAGTTTGAATTAATTTGTTAAAATCATATTTGATATGCACTTGAGGGAAGTGTAAAGCCATTTTAGCAAGCTTATCCAGTATAAATTCTTGTTGGTTCATGATCAGCGTAGTTTTTTCAATGTCGTTATTATCGCGTTTGCCCTATTTATAGAATCATGGGCTATTTCTTGGCTAATAGAGTCTGTATGATAATCTGCCTTAATTCTTTGTTCTTTTATTTCAGGAAACTTTGCTTGGAACCACTTATATTCCTTCTCATCTAGCTTTGCTAATGCTAAACCAATCAAATACTGTGCCTGTGCATGGGTGCCAATTCTGGGCGCTTCATTAATTTCTTCGAAATTATGATTGAGTTTTTCAATGAGTACATGGAAAATAAATTGTAAACACGAATAATATGCCCTGTTGACTGTTGCAGGATAATAATTGTTTTTAACTAACAATTCTGCTGTCAAAAGGTTTTGGGTTGACTTTTCTAGGTAAGGGTTTGCCATAATCCTAGACAATATTATCAGTATTCAACGAATATTTTAAAAAAATATTACGAATGGTTGCAAAACTGCCCCCCTTTTTACCCCCTCATTTAATTTAAAATTATAAAACCCGCTACTGGTGCGGGTTTTATAATTCAATATGTCGGGAAGACAGGATTCGAACCTGCGACCCCCTGGTCCCAAACCAGGTGCGCTACCGGCCTGCGCTACTTCCCGATCTCTTTTTTCACTCGCCGGTTGCCCGTTGAGAATTTAAATAAGAGGGTGCAAAGGTAGGGATACAGGTGATTGCTTCCAACAGATTGCAAAAATTTATTCGAGAGAACTGATTTCCACCAGGATATCCTGGTTATTGCCATTGCTGGTGCAGAGGTAAACCCGGCCAGCCGGACTTACACATACATCCCTAAGCCGACCCCACCGGGTGCGGAACAATTGCTCAGTCGACTGAATTGCTGTTCCTTCCGCATTCAGCTGATGCCGGAAAAGAGTAGCATTTTTCAGGGTTGTCATCAGCAGGGAATTTTTCCAGCCAGGGATGCGATCGCTCCCATAATAATCCAGGCCACAGGCAGCTACGGTGGAAGCTCCGCTAGACCAGATCGGCTCCTTTACCTGGTTGGCATCACAAAAGGCCTGCTCTCCCGGGTCACAGGGGCCATTCACGGATGGCCATCCATAGTTCCTGCCCTTTTCAATGATGTTGATTTCATCTTCAATATTTGGACCGTGTTCCGATGCATACAGTTTGTTATTGGCCCAGACCAGCCCCTGTGGATTCCGGTGGCCGAGCGACCAGTAATAATTCCCCGCAACCGGATTATCCCCAGGCACGGATCCGTCCAGCAAGATGCGCAGTACTTTGCCGGCCAGTGATCCTGGCTGTTGCGCCAGGGCTGTATTAGCCGCATCACCCGTGGTCATATACAACACAGCTGGATTCCCTTCCACTATCACCAGCCTGGATCCATTGTGAATGTTGGCAGCGGGGATATTATCCAGTAGCACTTTAGCATCTGCCAGGGCCCCACCGGTAAACCGATACCGCACCAGTTTCTCCCGATAGGCATCACCCTCCAGGTAATTGTGTACAAAATAAATCCAGCCATTCTGCGCAAAGGCGGGATCCTGCACCATACCGAGCAAGCCTCCCTCCCCTCTTGCCACCACTCCATCCAGGGTAGTGTTGAACAGGGTTTCCCCGGTGCGGGGATCTATTCTTGAAACCCGGCCACCCCGCTCGGTCAGCCAGAGATGTTCATCCTTGCCCCATACAATTTCCCAGGGAAAATTCAATCCGCCTTTCAACACCCGGATACTGTCAGATGGCCAATTGTCATCAGGGTTAGTTGCAGGTGGATCATCTTCCCGTGAGCAGGAGAATAAAACGGTGCTCAAAACCGTAACAAAAAATACGCTGAAAAGGGATCGATTTCGCATAACCGGTATTTCCCATAATTACGCAAAAATCCTGCCCGAGGTTCAGGCAACTGCCTTTCGTTCGCGAAAGAAAAAGATAAAATAAAGTAATACGGCGGCTGCTATTGCTGCTGGTATTAACCAGATGGATTGCCAATCATGCCCCACTCCCACTACATAGCGATCCGCCACAAGTCCGGAGAACCAGGTACCGATCACCATGCCCAAGCCATAAGTGGCAAACGTGAACAAGCCCTGCGCGGCATTTTTATTTTTCTCACCCGCTTTTTTCTCGGAATACATATAACCGGTCACAAAGAAGAAATCGTAACAAACCCCGTGTAAAATGATGCCAAGGTAAATCATCCAGCCATTCGGTTCCCCATAACCGTAAGCAAACAGCACATAACGAAGAATCCAGGCCAGGATACCAATCAGCAGAATATTTTTAACGCCGATCCGGTTGAATAAAAAGGGTATTGCCAGAATGAAGAGGCCTTCCGAAAATTGTCCGAGAATCATCTTCTGCGCCGGCTTATCCATACCGATTTCATTCAGGAAAGGATTCGCAAATCCATAATAAAATGCCAGTGGAATACAAACCAGGATTGCGGCAATAAAGAAAATAGAATAGGAACGATCCTTAAATATGCTAAGTGATTCTTTGCTGAAGAGCGCCGTCGACTCACCTACTTCCCTACCCTTAGGAGGTGTATTCGGCAAGGCAAAACTCAGCAATCCCAGCGCTACAGATACTCCTGCCGCGAGGTAAAAGGTTTCCGGTGTTTTCTCAATTTCCCAGGTTCCAACTAATAAACCAGCCACAATCCAGCCCAATGTTCCAAATACCCGGATCCAGGGGAACTGTTTACCGGGGTCGGTCATCTGGGCAAAGGCAACACTGTTACTAAGCGCCACGGTTGGCATATAAACCAGCGAATACGCCAGTATTACCCAATAAAATACCTGGCTGTTCTCCACCTTTGTTGCCAGTACAAGCAGGATGGCGCCCATGAGGTGTAATACGCCCATGATCTTCTGCGCCGCAAAGAATCGATCTGCAATCATCCCTACAAAAAATGGAGAGATCATGGTTGCCAATGCCAGTGCACTGAATGCCTGCCCAATATCCTGTCCGGTTGCACCCAAACTGGATTCCATATAAGTTCCCATGGTTACATACCAGGCACTCCAGATAAAATACTGGAGAAACATCATCAGCGAGAGCGAAATTCCTGTGGAGGTTTTCATGCAGTTAGTTGCTTATAGTTTATAAGCCTGCCGGGCAAACAATTTCCAACCGGATTTTTCTTTTTTCCAAACTGTTAGTACGCCAATCCGGATCGTTTGCTCCTGCCCATTATTGGTGGCTTTTGCTTCAAATATAAAGCGAATCATCGCGTTTTTCTCCACCACCTGGATCTTTCTGTCGGTTGCTTCCAGGGTGATAAAATCTACCGGCCCTTCCATCACATCCTTGATGGCAGCCTGTTTATCATCGAGCCTGCCACTGGAATGACCATACCACATGTTCGTGTGGAAAATATCCTCCAGCACAGCCAGTTTTTTGTTCACCATTGCCTCGTTCAATCTATCCAGCTGAACAGCTACCGCCACTTCCTCTTTCGATTGCGCATACCCGGTAGCGACCAGCAACAGGAAAATATTCAGCATAAAAACCCTACCCATAACCGTTATTTTAAGGAATGATTTAATTCGGCGGTTTCCAGGGCTTCAATGGGATCATATCCTTCCGGCACTTTTTTATGCCAGTAAGAGGCCAAAATAGACCCGGTTATATTCATCAACGGACCAAATACTGCAGCTGCCAGTCCCACCGTTGCAATCTTGCCCATCTCTTTGGCTATGCCGGATGCCAATCCGCCATTCTGCATACCTACTTCAATAGCCACCGTCCGGGAATCACGCTCATTCATCTTAAACAACCGCGCAAACCAATAACCCAGGAAATAACCAAAAAGATTGTGAATCAGGACAAGCAATATTAACAAGGGACCAATATTCAACAGGCTATCCCGGCCCGCAGCAGTGATCACCACTATAATCAGCGCAATCCCCAACATAGACAGAACCGGCATAGCCTCATCCAGCCATTTCGACTTTCCACGTAGTAATTTATTTACAATTAGCCCCAAACCAATAGGCAGAATGATCATCTTGGAGATATCCCACATCATATTCAGCACGTTGATCTCAATAAAGGCACCTGCCAGCATCTTCATGAGCAAAGGCGTCACAAAAGGCGCCATCAAAGTAGTAATGGAGGTGATGGTGATGGATAAAGCCAGGTTCGCTTTTGCGAGATAAGACATCACGTTGGAAGCAAGCCCACTGGGTGAGCACCCAATCAGAATAATACCTGCCGCGATCTCTGCACTAAAGCCACTTATACTAGCCAGTGTGAAACCCAGCAATGGCATGATCATGAACTGACTGACTACACCGATCACAACGCCCTTTGGCGTTTTCACCACACTCACAAAATCTTTTACGCTCATGGAGGTTCCCATTCCAAACATGATCAGTTGAATTAGTGGCGTAATCAGGTTGGTGTATTTAAAATCGCCCCAGGAAATAAAATACTGCGGATAACAAAGCGAAGTGGTTACAGCCGCGAAGATCATCAGCGTATAGGTATAGCGCTTCAATGTTTCATATCCTCTGAACCCAATGGCCAATAAAACAAAAAAGGCAATGGCAGCCGGACCAGCAACGGTCCAGTTACCCTGGAAGGCAAAAAGCAGCGTTAACGCAAGCAATACCAGGGCAAGTCCGATCAGTGTTTTTGATAAGCTTAGTTCTTTCACCAGGTTCTTTTTTTCATGACTTCATCCAATTCCTGTTTGGTCATCTTACCTTCTTCCGGATGTTGTTCCAGCCATTTCAGGAAAGCGAGTTTGATTTCCTCGGTCCACTGGCTATCGATTTGTCCGGTATTATAGCGACCCGTTTTCAGCATCTCTTTGCCAAACTTGTCTTTGCGACCAATAAACTCGGCGGTCAATATTACCTGCTCCGCCATATGAGCCGGTATAAAGAGCACCCCTTCTCTTTCTGAAATCACCAGGTCGCCAGGCAATACAATGGCTTTGCCTATCCGGATCGGTGAATTCAATCCCATCAATACCATTTCTTTCAGGAAGGAAGGATCAAAATCACGTACAAAGGCATTGAATCCTTTGATCTTTGCAAGTCCGCTTAAATCGCGCGCACTGCCATCGAAAATGACACCGGTTCCGGTTTTATTAAAGATGGCAGTTCCCAGGTTATCGCCAATCAAGGTGCCTCCCTCTATCTTGCCAAATCCATCTGCAACATACACATCGCCTTTCACCAGGGTTTCTATTGGCCAGGCATTGGTATTACCTACCCGACCCTGTTTAGCACCCCTTTCCTTAATCTTTTTTTCAATATCCGGCCGCGATGGCATATACATGGCTGTTACCGCCCTGCCTACCACCGGCACATCATCATGAATCATTTTCCAGTTGCGTTCAAACTGATTCACATAACCCTCATTCATGAGTACCTGCCAGGCTTCTTCAATACCGATCTTTTTGGCGCGTTCCACCAGGTCGTCGCTTACTTTAGGGCGACCATCCGCAAATCGTTCTCCTTTCCATTCGGATGTCAGGTAAATCAGTTCTTCTTTCGGGATAGTTTGTCCCTGCGTTTGTTGTGCTAACAGTAAAATACAACCGAAAGCAAGGATTTTATTAAACTTGTTCAGGTGCATGCTAAAAATTTAGAGTTCTTATTTCCGGGGCGGTAATCCATGCAGGGTTACCGGGGTTGCCCGGGCATTCAGGTCGTATACAATTCGTCCGGCGCGAATCGTCAGTTCACATTCGAGTTTATCAGTTGCCTTAACTTTATAACCGGTATAATCAAAGAGCCCGAAATTTCCTTTGCGCACACCCAGGATCGCAATATCTGCTACAGCACCTTCTGACAGATGCCCCAGCTCCTCGCGTTTGATTACCTGTGCGGGTGTCCAGGTACTGGCTTTGATTACTTCCTGCAGTGGCATTCCCATTTGCAAAAACTTCGACATGCAGGTAAGCTGATCCTTCATCGCGGCATTCATACTACCCACATGCAGGTCTGTTGAGATTGTGGTTGGGAAAAACTTTTCTTTTGCGGCTATGAGTGCCTGTGAGTAAGAGAAGCTGATACCACCATAACCTACATCAAATACAATCCCCCTTTTTCGTGCGTCATACACAAAAGGTTTGATTTTTTTGGTAGTCGTATCTGCAATGAATTCACGTCCGTTTACTTGTGCATAACAGTGCGTAAAAATATCACCTGGACGCAAATGTTCGAGGAACAGCGACTTAAGTGAGAGAGGCGGTTCTGCCCCACCAAAGTCGATCATCACAGGTATACCACCTGCGAGATTACCTGCTTTCACAGCGTTGTCTACCGGTGTCCAGTCAGGGCGACTGTAATGCGCCACTTTAAATCCGACGATATGTTCTTTATTGGCAAGTGCTACGCGGGCTGCTTCTTCCGGAATCATATCCGTAGTATCGGATTCGTATTTGCCCCCGCGCATGCCATGTCCAACTATATTCAGAAAAGCCAGCACCCTGGTTTGCGATTGCTGAATGGTCTGTTTTTTATACAGATCAAAGTTCCGCCAGCCAGGAGAACCTGCATCCACCACGGTAGTAACGCCTACCCGAAAGGTGAATCCATCCGGAGGTAGTGCACTCGGAGCATCCATATAGGCCTGATACGCATGATTCCCCCAGAAATTATGCGTATGCATGTCGATAAGTCCGGGTGTTACATACAGTCCTTTGGCATCCACCACCTGCACCGCATCCCCAGGAATCGACCTGGCAATTTTTACAATCTTTCCTTTATCAATAGCAATATCCATGATTCTATTGATACCATTTTTCGGATCAATTACATGTCCGCCTTTGATAACAATGGCATAAGTCTGCGCCTGAATCGCGGAACCGATAATCAGTCCGGACAGGCAAAGGGCAAGCAATTTTTTCATCATGCTAAGAGGCTTTGTAATTCTTCTTTGATTCTACGGGCAACGATCTTGTCTTCTCCTGGCTTGAGCATCCAGGCCGTAACATTGATACCTTTTTTACCACCACCTACTTCAATAGAGGGACTTCCATTTCTGAGACGTTCCTGCAAATCTTTTCCTTCCGGTGTTTTGCCGGATTTCTCCCAGCTAATGGAAAGATTCGGTGTGATATTACCACCCTGAGGAACCCAGATTTTTGTTTCCACATCCTTCACAGATTTCGCAGCAGCTTCAATCAGCGCAATGCTTTTTTCCCACTGCTTCCATTCCTTATCGTGGTCCCTGGCAATGTATTGCTCCAGTGCTACATACATGCCCATGATTTCTTCCTTGTTCACTTTCATACCCCGGCCGATGTTGAAACCACGTGGTGGCATATGCAGGCGGGCAGCCTGTATGATGGACTTACGTCCCATTAATAAACCTGCGCTTTGCGGACCGCGAATTGCTTTACCACCAGAAATCTGCACCATATCAAAACCCATATCATTGAACTTCCAGAGATTCGAAACCGGAGGCACATCTGCAGCGATATCAATACTGGTGGGGATACCATGTTTTTTACCCAGGGCCACCCATTCTTCCTGTGAAATTTTTCCTCCCTGTGAGATGTTCAGAAAATGCATCAGGGCTGTTTTTTCATTGATGGCCCGCTCCAGTTCTTCTACCGTTTCAACGGCCACAATCTTACAACCGGTATTGATAAAAGCATGATTGTAGACAATGTCATGTGCTTTCTGACAGATCACTTCTGATTTCATGCCAGTACCTGCAATATGAGGAAGCGCTTCCACTTTTTTCTGGTCCATTCCGGTAAGGATACCGGCCAAACCGAGTGTCATTGCCGAGAAAGCCCCGGAGGTTACAACAGCTGATTCGGAGTGTACCATCTTCGCGATACGTTCGCCCACTTTATCCTGCAATTCATCCAGCATGCAGAACTGGTCAGCTCCATAATTGATGGCATCCAGCACATAATCGTGCATGAGAGAACCTGTCATATAGGTCAGGGTACCGGTTGCGTTGATAAACGTACGTACGCCCAATTCCTTGAACAGATCCCGCTTGGGTGCTGCCAAAGGAGAACCAGTACCTGCAAAAGCGTCGAGACCACCTGCTAATCCGCCAACCGGCAGCAGGCCAAGGCCTTTAATTACATCCCTTCTTTTCATGGGTTGTTATTGTGGGGTTATTTATATGCGATACAATCGATTTCTACCAGAGAATCTCCCGGTACACCACCTTTTGCAACGGCAACGGTTGTACGAACCGGAGGATTTTTACCAAATCGGCCCATGTACACTTCATTCATCGCTTTGTAATCAGCGATATCATTCAGGTACACATTCACTTTCAGCACTTTTTCCATGGATGATCCTGCTTTGATCAGTTCTTTTTCCAGCTCTTTTAATACATGGTCTGTATGCGCTTTTACATCACCATCGAAATGGGCTCCTTTACCGGCAATGAATACCAAACCGTTATAGGTAGTTGATCCGGAAAACAAGGGTACACCCTGGAAATCCGTTACATTTTTCACTTCCTTTTCCGGAGCACTGTTACCTGCCGCTTTAGCTGCAGCAGATATACCGGTAACACCCAGAATGGATGCAAACAGCGATTTCAATACAGATCTTCTTTGTGTAGCCATGGTATTCAGTTTTATTATTTAGAAGTTGATTTACCAGCCTTGAATTCCCTTCCTGGAAATTCCACCCGAAACTGTTCTACATTTCCCTGGTCCTGCATGGTAACATATGCCGTTCTGCCATCCGGACCACCAAATGCGATATTTGTTGGGCGCTTACCCATCAGCGTTATCTCCTCCAGTTTGGTACCATCCGGCGCCAGCATCAGGATCGTACCTTTCCCAAATCTTGTCACATACAGATTTCCCTTCTGATCGCAACGCATGCCATCCAGCCCATGATCGGTAAACTCATAGAACAATTGTTTGTTTTTAACAGAGCCGTCAGCACCCAGATCATAGACCCAGATTTTACGCTGTACGGATTCACCTACATAGAGTTTTTTATTATCCGGACTCACTTCCACTCCATTCGTTGTGCCCATGGAGTCCAGCAAATGAGTTGTACCATTGGGATCGATTCTCCACAATTGCCCGGTACCATTTTTCCAGTTTGGATCACTGGCATATATCCGGTCTTTATTATCAATAGCCAGATCGTTGGGCTGGTTCATGCGTGGCTCATGCGCCAGCAGACTGATCTTTTTGGTACGCGGATCCACTTTCCACACATTGTGTTTCGTATAATCAGCCAGTAATAATTGGCCCTTGCTGTTAATCCGGATCCCATTGGCGATACTGCCTTCCGGAAGCACCAGCCAAACAGCCGCTGTACCATCTGGTTTCACCTGACCAATCGTGCCCTGTTTTTCGTAATTCACGGCATAGAGATTTCCTCTGCCATCCACAGCAGGACCTTCCACGCCGCTGGTAAAGGAATTCACCGGCGTAAGCAGGGTTGATTTATGCAATACCTCAGGCTGCGCTGTTGCTGAAATCGTCAACATCACCGCTGCTACCAATAAACCTGTCTTTGCTTTTCCTTTCATTATTTCTTACTGAGTACAGGGGAACTATTTTCCCCTAGTTAGTTACTGATTTTAATATGTTGCAATCGGCCTTCTGCATCCAGTCGCCATTCCATACCGGATTTTCTTTCTTTACCAACCAACACAAAACCGGTAGGATCTTTCAATAGTTGCACCTGCTTTGCATCCTTCCAGTTGAGGCCCGGATATTTTTTTCTAAGCTCTTCCATCCCAGATGCATATAGTTTGTGTTGTTCCCGGTGATCTCTCTGAAGGTAATAATATTTCCAAAGCGATTGCTGCATTTCAAGTGTTTCAGCAGAAATAAAGGCAGCGGGACCAGCCTCTTCTGAAAACAGTACATATCCCCAGCGTTCCGGCATATGCAGATCCACTCTACCCTGGGGGGACCAAACAATGTAATGAGGTTGCGCTATACGACCGGATGCATCTTTTTGTTTTTGATACACTCCATTCACGACATCCAGTTTCCAGTTTACATGAGAAAAATTCATACGCGCAATTTGTCCGTTACGCGGTGCCAGTGGTATAGCCAATTCCACATCCCATCCTTCATCAATATCACCAGGCTGATTCAATGTTCCGCGCAGTCGAACTGCTTTTTTTAATCCGGGAAATTCAAAATCGGAATCCCCCTTTCCTCCATCGCGGTAAGCTTTGGATAGCATTAAATCCCAGGTGGTACCAAATGCATTAATCTGGAATTCAATATACTGCTGCATATCCCCGTCCATATCGATGAAAAACTCCAGTGCGTTATCCATAAATACGGCGGTGTCTTTTTTAGTCAGACTTGCCCATAACTGTGGCTGCTCCAATTGTGCAAACACATAGAGATACTGTTCATCCCAGCAGAGCTTGAGTGCTGATTTGTTCCCTGTCGGACCACCTGCAATATCCCGGAAATTCGATGTGAACGGAATTTTTTGCCAAATCGCTTCATTGGCAAATCCATCTACCTCAATCGCCTGGTTTGTTTTGACAGCCCGGTATTGCGGAGGCGTAGTTAATAGCGGCTTTAATTTTTCCTCGGTTACTCCATCCGGCAAATAGGCCGCTTTTTGTGCAGCTACCGGTACTGTACAAACGAAGAAAAGACATACCGCTAGCAATCGGTTTATGGTTGTTTTTTTCAACTGGTTTTATTTCGAATAAGATAACACAATAGGTCGCGCAATACCATTCAGGTCGTATACAATCTTTCCTCCAAGGATTGTCATCTCGCAAACCAGTTTTTGGTTGGAGGTGATCTTTGCACCGCTCCGATCCCAGAATCCAAAGTTCCCGGGCATCTGTTGCAATATTGCCACATCCGCTTCTGCGCCAACACTGAGATGCCCCAGATCTTTACGCTGAATCGCCAATGCAGGCGACCAGGTACTGGCTTTAATTACTTCTTTCAAATCCATCTTCAGGGCAAGAAAGGTATTCATCACATTGAGCATATCTTTCATGGAAGCATTCATACTGCCGATATGCAAATCGGTACTGATGGTATTGGGATAGAACCCTGCTGCCGCGGCTGGTTGCGCCTGTGATAGCACAAAACTGGCACCGCCATAACCCACATCGAAAATGATCCCGCGTTCCTGTGCTTTTTTTACAAAGGGCTTGAGCTTCCGGGTTGCTGGATCTACAATGGGTTCACGTCTGTTAAGCTCTGTAAAGGCATGCGTATAGATATCACCCGGACGTAAATGCTGAAAGAACAATTCTTCAATGGAAAGGGGTGGAGGATCACTGCCACCAAAGTCAATGATCACCGGAAGGTTGGTCAGTCTGCCTGCTTCAACTGCCCGATCCACCGGAATCCATTCTCTTCGCTCATAGTGAGCTACTTTGAAACCTACAATATGATCCGGGAATTGTTTGGCAACTGCAGCCGCCATGCGTGCATTCATGTCCGTGGTATCCTGTTCCCAGGCACCACCCCGCATCCCCTCTCCCACGATGTTCAGAAAAGAGAGGATCCGTGTTTTACTGTTATCAATTATATTTCGTTTGAAAACAGTAAAATTTTTCCATCCTGCACCACCACAATCAACGGAAGTAGTAACTCCATTACGCAGGGTGAAGCCATCCGGAGCCACTGCTGTTAAGCCATTGCTCAAATAATGATCCGGTTCCGTTCCAAAGAAATAATGACCATGAATGTCTATGAGTCCGGGTACCACCAGCATACCCGCAGCCATCACCACCTGTTTGGCGCCTGTCGTATCCAACTGTTTTTGAACCGCCACAATTTTACCATCGCGGATGGCTACATCCAGTATGGCATCAATGCCATTTTTGGGATCGATTACCCTCCCACCTTTGATCACGATGGAATAGGATTGAGCCTGCACCCAGCCGGAAAAAAGCAACAGGCCAATCAGGAGTTGAATACTTTTTCTCATGCTGATTTTTTTAATTCTTCCAGGATGCGTTTGGCCACGATTTTATATTCCCCTTCGCGCAGCATAAAAACAGTGAGGCTGATACCTTTGTCATTTGCCAGCACTTCAATAGAGGGGGCACCATTACGAAGAGCAAGCTGCAATTCAGCAGGCTTGAGAGAGATATCACCTGTACTCCATTGAATATTCAGCGTGGGCGTATGATTGGCCAAAGGCGGAATCACAATTTCTGTCTGGATGCCTTTGCGCTGTTTGGCCTGTACCGCAATGTATTCCACCTGGTGCATCCAGTCTTTCCATTCCTTATCGTGATCAATGCTGACATATTTTTCCAGTGCGGCCAGCATGCCTACAATTTCTTCCTTGTTTACTTTCATACCTCTTCCAATGGTTCCGCCTCTTGGAGGAGCACTTAACCGCGCTGCCTTGATCAGGTCCTTTCTTCCCATGAGGATGCCGGCACTCTGGGGACCTCGTAATGCCTTTCCACCGGAAATACAAACCAGGTCAAATCCCATCTCGTTAAAGCGCCAGAGATTCTCCACCGGTGGTACATCCGCCGCGATATCAATCATGGTTGGGATCCCGTGTTTCTTACCTGCAGCCACCCATTCTTCATGGGAGATCTTTCCCAGGTTGGCGTGGGCATTCAGAAACCAGAGCATTGCGGTCTGCTCATTGATGGCATTATGCAGCTCCTCCAATGTTTCAATTTCAACAATTCGTACACCCGTATTCGTTAGTGCATGCACATATCCGCTGTTATGTGATTTTTGAACCAGCACCACTGATTTCATTCCATCCAGGCGGGGCAATTGGGCAATCTTTTTGGGATCGGTTCCGGTGAGCACACCTGCAGTTCCAAGCACCATTGCCGACCAGCAGCCGGCGGTAACAGTTGCCGCTTCTGCGCGACATATTTTAGCAATCCGCTCTCCCACTTTATCCTGTACTTCGTCCAGCATTACATAGGATTTTGAAACCGCATTGATGGCTTCCATCACTTCCGGATACATCAGGGAGGCTGTCATGGCAGTATAGGTTCCTGCAGCATTGATAAAGGATCGCAATCCCAACTCGGTTATATAATCCTTCTTAGGCGCCGGCATGGCAAATCCACCGAGCGGCAAAGCGGCTCCTGCTGGCGCAACAGATAAATATTTCAGTAACTCTCTTCTTTTCATGTTGGCATTTTTAATAGTTAACTCCTCGAGCTCAGCAGCACCTGTTTCCCCTCTATACTCACTTCAAAGAGGCCGGAGGAAACCAGCAACTTCACTACCATTTTAAGATTCAGGCCCGTAGATATAAATCCGGAAAATTGTTGTTCGGGTAGCTGGCCGGTTACCGTAAAATCAACCTGGTATTTTTCTTTCAGCACCGCCAGTAGCTGGTTGATATCCTGATCCTCAAAAACCAGGTAACGGGCATCCTGATCCTGCGTTATTTCTTTCAGCAGCGATTCTGATTCAATCAATTTGGATTCAAACCGCAGGTAGCCATCTTCGGTAGTATTTACAAAACTAACTTTAGACAACTGTTGCAGTTTGGGCTCTACATAAAGCGCCGCCAGCATTGCAGAAACCGGCTCCTCGCCTACCCGAAGATCCGCCTGCGTACAGCGATGCACCAGTGAAGCAGGTTTCAGGTAAAAATAGAGGGAAGCAGTAAACAGCAATCCAAAACAGGTAATGGCAAAATGTCTTACCCAATTAATGGCAGGTTTGCGATAGGATGTCTTTTCAGCCTGGTGTACTTTATTCAATAATTTCTCCAGCTGTTGTTCCCGCCTGGCTTCCAGGTTCGTGATACCTGGATTTGCAGCCCCATCCAATTCACTTCGCTCCATAGTTTCCATCAGTTGAAGCAGGGATGCTTCATCCAGTTCTCCACTTAAAAAGCGGTCAATGACAGATTGGAAAGGTTGTTTATCCGGCATAGGTATGTGCTTAGAAAATATGCAGGAAAATAATCAGCAGGGTATAACCCAATGAATATCGTAGTTCTCTTAGTGCTTTGGTTAAATGATTTTCAACTGTTTTAGGTGATATCTGAAGCAGCGACGCAATTTCCTTATGACTCAATTGTTCTTCCCTGCTCAGTTTATATACTTGTTTACATTTCGTAGACAACTGATTCACGATAGAATTGATGTGATGCAATAATTCCTTCTCTTCCATCTGTTCCTGGCTGCTGACTTGCTGGTATTGGTTGGCCAATGCGGCAAAAGCATCTGCATGTACTTTACCAGCTTTGATTTTCCGGATCACTTCATACCGCACAGAAGCAGACAGGTAGGCAGATAAGGAAGCAGTGATCACTAATGAATGCCGGTTGTTCCAGATACGCACAAAAATTTCCTGGATAATATCCTCACAGGCAGGCTCATCCTTCAAAAGGGCATACGCTTTGCGAAATAAAGTCTCCCAGTACCGGCGATACAAGATGGCCAGTGCTTCCTCATTGTTATTCCGCATCCGGATCAGCAGTTCTTCATCCCGAATAGTTGCCTCCTCCATGAGTTCTAGTTTAAGCGTTATTTGGATCCTGTTTGAGTATTGATTTCTTTTCTTACTTCACTTACTTCTTCCGGACTGATCGCACTGGCTGAATTACCAAACTGTGAACGTATATAAGTAAGCACCTGTGCAATGTCATCATCTTTCAAAAACCGGTGTTGCGGCATATTGGAATTATAAGGTTTGCCATTTACCTCGATGGGGCCATCCATCCCCATCAATACCAGGCGTATCAGGCGATTCTTATCACCAGTCACCCAATCGGTATTTCCTAAAGGAGGAAAGCGGTTTCCATCACCCTGGCCATTTTTCTGGTGACAGCCACTGCAATAGCGGTTGTATATTTTTTCACTATTGGTAACCAATCCGGCCTCGAGATCATCTTTTTTAATATCCGGTGTGCGAATATGCGCCTGCAGTTTTCTCGCTTCCATTGAAGCCAGCTGTTTTTTGCCAAACTTCTTTTTGCCGGTATACATTACCCGCCAGATTTTTCCGTGTTCGGTATCACTGAAATACATGGAGCCATCCGGGCCCATACTGATGCCCATAGGACGATAACGTGCATTGTTTACATTCACAATTGGATCCACTTCCGCGAAGCCATCGGCAAACACTTCCCACTCGCCTGTAGGCTGATTGTTTTTAAAAGGAACAAAAACAATAATATAACCCGCCTGCGGGTAAGGGGCCCTGTTAGTAGATCCATGAAAGGCAATGAAAGCGCCATTTTTATAGTGCGCAGGAAACTGATCACCGGTGTAAAAGAACAAATCGTTTGGAGCCCAGTGCCCGGGAAATCCTATAAGTGGATCTACATATTTACCGGAGCTGTCAGCAATTTTTCCATCGCCACCATACTCTGGTGCGAGTATGCGCTTTCCAACCAGTTGATCATAGTAGTAGTAGGGCCATCCTGCATCATCGCCTTCCTTTATCTTGAGAAATTCTTCTGATGGAAGCATTGCACTCTGCCAGGGAGTATAGAGATCAGGATACAAGCGATACAAATCATCTCTTCCATGATGCACCACATAGAGTGCGTCATCCGCATGATTCCAATCCATGCCTACGATGCTGCGTAAGCCGGTGGCATATCGTACGCCATCCTCCTGGCGCTGGTTGAGTTTATTGGCATCGAATTTCCAGACACCACCATGGTCATCGAGCCAGGGACAGGGATTAATACCCGGAGAGCCCGGCACCCGGTTTTTTTCCTGGCAATTGTTATTGGGTGCACCAAACGCAACATAGATATTTCCTTTCTTGTCAAATGCAATGGGCTTGGCAATATGTTCATGCCTGCCGTGCGCATGATCATCAATTACCACTGTTTCAATGGGACCTGTTGGCACCAGTTTACCAGGTTCCAGTTTCTGGCGGAATACATATAATTCTGAACTGAAATAAATATAACCGTTGTGCACTTTCATGGCAGTGCCATAACTACCCTTATCCTCGTAATTACCAAATTTAACTACCTGATCAGCTTTGCCATCGCCATTGGTATCACGTATGGCAGCGTTCCCACCAATACTGTCCGGGAACCGAAGTTTAACATAGATATCACCGTTAGTATTCACAGTAATATGGCGGGCTCGTTCCCGCAAACTGTCCACCACCACTACCGCCTCGAATCCATCGGGCAGAAAAAGTCCGCCGTTTTCAGGATCGGCCTTGGGCAAAGTGGTTGGACTGATACCCGATGTACATATCAGCAATACTACTAATCCGAGCAATTTGATCCGCCTCATGGTTGGGAGCAATTTAATTTTGGTACAGGCGTGCCATAGGTATGTTACAGAAAGCCTTGTTTTGTAATCAGGTAATTCGATAAATCTCCTGAAGAATACGAATGGCAACAATCCTCCCTAGGAGTCAGAAATGGGGCTGATCCCCTACTATATTTTCAGGATTTTATATTCCCCTGATTCACCAAGTCTTTCACATAAGCAGAAAACATAAACTATCCCTATTCTCTTATTTCTTTTTCCAAATGCTCTCTAGTGGCGTATACCGAACAGCAGGTGCATTCAGGTTGGTATACAAGCTGGACGGGAAAAACAGCGCGGTCATAACAGTGAGGCCATCATCCGCAAGCAATTCAACTGAACTATGATCCATTACTACTGTCCACTTTATTGAATCTCCGGCTGCTATGCGAGGTGCGTAGAGCCGTTTTGCAAAATCCGGATGAAAAGATGCCTCTCCTGCCTTGGTACGGTCTATGTAATAACGATTGCTCTCCTTGTCAAAACCCAATTTGAGTTCTTCCCCGGCTTTATTGGAAAAAATCCATTCTACCGGTTGCAGCGGGATGGCATCCAATTCAAATCGGGCAGGTAATTGAAGGGTTGTCGGCTCTGTAGTAGTTGATCCCGCCAATTGATTCAACTCGTTCAACAAAGTTGATTGCAGGTAATACTCATTGCCAACTTTTTGAAGTGCCAGTTCCCGCACCAGCGTAGTTGCACTTCTCCAGTTTTGAGTAGGCACCTGGTTGGCATAAGCCCAGTTACTCATCCAGCCAATCAATAATGTACGATTACCGGTATTGGACCAGGTTACACCGGCATAATTATCCGGACCGAAATCCATCCAACGGGTATCTGTATGCGAAGCAGTGAAATTCCTGCCATCAAAATCTCCGACAAAATATTGGGTACCGGAACCCCCATTAGGTGCACCCGGATTCATGTTTACGATTAATACCCATTTTTCTTTTCCATCTGCACGAAATGAAACCAGGTCCGGACATTCCCACACGCCACCATGCGCACCTTTATCCGCACCAAAGGATGATTCATAGCTCCAGCTTTTAAGATCCGGTGAGGAATAAAATTCGATATGATCTTTCACGGCCAGGGTCATGATCCATTTGTTGACACCCGCCATCCAAAACACTTTGGGATCCCGGAAATCAGTACCCTCTGGTTTTCGCAGTACCGGGTTGCCTTCGTATTTGGTCCAGGTTTTACCCTCATCATTGCTATAGGCCAGACTTTGGTATTGAAAATCTTTACCCCGGGTTTTTTCTCCATCCGAAGAATGGTGGGTAAAGATGGCGACCAGTGGCCCTTTTCCATCTTTGCCTAATCCCGAAGTATTTTGCTGATCATATACCGCACTGCCGGAGAAAATCCAACCCAGACTATCCGGGAAAAGTTTAATGGACTGTTCCTCCCAATGCACCAGGTCGGCACTGGTAGCATGTCCCCAATGCATAGGTCCCCATACCGTACTATCCGGATAATGCTGAAAGAAGAGATGATATACCCCATTGATATACACCATTCCATTGGGATCATTCATCCAACCTGATTTGGGCGTGAAATGGAGTTGGGGGCGATAGGGCTCCTCATAAACGGAAGGCATCTGACCAGCTTCCGGCGCAGCAGCTTCTCCGCAGGAACTGAGTTTACCCAGGCAAACCAGGAGGACAGATGAAACAAAAAAAGTCCGGAATCTCATGGTAGTAATATTATTTCTAATATACCCATTCTTTTTTAACTTTATAAGACTTCTCAACACTAAACCATTGCCATGCCTAAGTATGTAATCGAAAGGGAAATTCCCAATGCCGGACAACTTAGTCCAGATCAGTTGAAAGCTATTTCACAAACTTCCTGCGGTGTATTAAATAAACTTGGGCCCTCCATACAATGGGTGCAGAGTTATGTTACCGGAGATAAAATCTATTGCATCTATATCGCTCCTAACAAAGAGATGGTGGAAGAACATGCAAATCAGGGTGGATTCCCTGCCAACGCTATCAACGAAATCAGCACCATCATTGATCCTACTACAGCAGAATAAAATTTAAACTGCGGTTACATTTTATTCTCTATCGGCAAATAGTAAGTATACCAATTGTATTACTTCAAAATTTACCGATATGAGACTACTTTGTAAAAAACCAATCTCCCTGATAGCCATCGCATTCGCAGGAACTTTCCTTTTCAGCAGTTGTCAGAAAGAAGAATGGGCTCCGCTCGATGAAGTGTTAAACGGTTCCGGAGAAAGAGGCAATAATTCCTCCACAGGTAATGGGTCCTCTGCTATTCTTTTAGTGATTGATGAGGAAAGCATCGACAACGGCAACCCACCCAATAATTTCTCTGAAAGAGATGTAAACGACCAGATCGCAACAGTCGGACAAAGAAGCACCCTGCGTTATTTCCAAAGCAATGTGGGCAAATCCATCAATCTCTACACCGGTGAAGTTGGAGATGAAGGCTGGCATGCACTGAAAAGCATTCCCAATAGCTGGAAAGCAGCCGGACCCACCAGCAACGGATCACAAAATTTCCTCAAGGCCGGCCCCGGACTCGGTGGCGGTAATGATGACCGCGAGGTATTGCTGGACAAAATCCCGAATGTTACTCCACTGAGAGCAACCGGCTTAAAAATGTTAATCGGACAAACCGTATTAGCGGTTGTATATGACAGTGATATCAGCATTAATTACGGTCCACTCAATGGAAACCTGCAGGGTGCCAACCTGGGCATGGTAGCACTTAAAGTTGAACAGGTAACCAAGCGCACCGATGGTTCCAGTGGTTCCTTACCTGTCGTAAAAGTAAAAATCCTGAGTGTTGAATCCGTGAAAAGCTTGCCCCTGAAATTATTCAGCAACGCGCCCGTTCCCCGTTCCTCCTCTGAACCCTTCGACATAAATCCACCAGCAACAGCAGCTGCTGTACAGCTGACTACTGCTCCATAGTTGTTTTTCAGTTTACAAAAAAGGCTGCCCTTAATCCGGCAGCCTTTTTGTTATAAGCGTACATTCATTTCCGTTAGTACTTCCTTGATTGCGCTGAGCAAGGCTTCAATATCCTTGGGGAATATATAACCGATATTGCCAATCCGGAAGGCATCCATCAGACTTAGCTTACCCGGATAAATAACCAGTCCCCGGTCACTCAATGCCTGGTAAAACTTCATGAAATCAAAGTTCGGATCCTGCGGGTACAGGAAGGAACTGATAATATGTCCCTGTATATCATGCTCCAGGTAATATTTGAAACCCATCGCCTGCATGCCGGCATCCAGCATGGCTTTGTTTTTCTTGTACCTGGCTTCGCGTGCAACAATTCCACCCTCTGTATCCAGTTCCCGGATCGCCTGGCGAAAAGCCAGCAAACTATGGGTGGGAGGCGTAAACCGAAACTGTCCATTTTTCTCCAACCCATTCCACTGATCATACAGATCCAGACTCAGACTCCTAGCCTGTCCCTGGGCTTTCAGCAGTTCTGATTTTTTACACAGTACAAAAGAGAATCCCGGTACCCCTTCAATGCATTTATTAGAAGAAGAAACCAGGAAATCAATCTGCATGGCTTTGATATCCATCTGCACACCACCAAAACTACTCATGGCATCCACTATAAACACCTTGCCGGCCTGCTTACAGATCGCACCAATTTCAGTAATCGGATTAAAGAGCCCGGTGGTTGTTTCACTGTGAATGCAGGCAACATGCGTAATGCCTGGGTGCTGCGACAATACCTCCTGTACCGCATCCGGAGTTACAATCTCATTTTCGGGAAAGGTTTTTACGATATGCGTAATACCATGCACTTTGGCCATTTTCACAATGCGTTCACCATAAGCGCCATTTACCAAAACCAGTAATTGATCATTTTTACCAACTACGGAACTGATTACCGACTCTACACCAAATGTTCCGGAGCCCTGCATCAATACGGTTTCAAATCCTTCCTGTTGCGATACACCGCCCAGGCGCAATAATTCCGACCGGATTTCTTTTACCACTGCAATGAATGCATCATCTCTTGATCCCAGATCATGCAACATGGCTTCTTTGACAGTTGGAGAAGTAGATAGCGGTCCGGGTGTAAATAATAATTTATCAGCCATTTTTATTCAGTTTCTAAGTTCAAGTAATTAGTGCAATTTTCTGTTGTAGCACTTGGTTAGGTGTTTT
>VFQN01003284.1_pt1 | contig 23490 bp, 43 predicted proteins | sample 3512371 | NCBI WGS metagenome assembly VFQN01 (sample SAMN10412370, study PRJNA504923) | tailings metagenome | isolation source: Replicate 2 from Balatoc abandoned mine | place: Philippines: Itogon, Benguet | collected 2017-08-28
TTGCCCCATCCGCGGCGGCCCCCCCGATTTACAGACTTCCCCCGGCGCCCTCCGGGCCCCCCCCCCCCCCCCCTCAGTAACTTCTCCTCCCCCCCCCCCCAGTACCCATCACGCGGCTGCCATCCCCACCGTCTGTACCAGCGGCTGAGCTGTCGGCCACAGCCTCGGCCTCGTTGCAGCCCAAAGCCCAAACACCCGTGCCCGCACGCACCCTTTGTCCCCAGCGGATCGTCCTTGCTGGATGACAGGCTGGACGACAGCGTGCCGATGCCAGGCAGCGGGCCCAGCGGCGACAGCTTGCTGGCCACGGGCCTGCACGGCGGAGGGCGAAGCAGCACGCAAGTACCGCTAAAACGCACACTCAAGGGGAGCTTTGCCCATCCTGCAAGGCGGATCTGCAGCAGGCCAAGCACCTCAGCCGTAAACACGTGCACATCCTCCCTGCCCCTGTTGCTCCGACCCAGCCATCCCCGCAGTACATTCTAACCCACAACCCCATCCCCTGCACATTCCGCCGCACTGCCAACTCCGCCCTTACCCTGCCCATCCGACTACACGAAATTCCACCACGTTACTGCTGCCTAACTCCCTCCGTGCCCGCCCCGGCCTACTTGAGCGGCTCCAGCTTTGGCTTGCTGGTGCCCCCCTCGCTGATGGGCGACAGCATGGCCTGCGAGGTGGACAGCGAGCCGCGCAGGTCGGGCGCGCCGCCGCCAGCTCCGGGGAAGTCCGTGCTGTAGCTCAGGCCGCCACTGTTGCCTGTGTGAGACGGACCAGAAAGCGCGTTGCATGTTGGACAGGTACCGTTATGCCGGAAGCAATGTGACGATACAGCAACGGCACGTGTGAGAGGAGGTGCGCCGGGCAGGGCATGAGGGCCCTCCGGGCCGGTGCCGTTGCTGAAACACTCCAGGCTGCTCGTTTGGTCTGGGGACTGCCCGGGTCTGCGACAAGTGAAGCTGTATGCGATGCTCTGTGCGTGCACTGGGCACGCGTGCCTACCCGCATCCAGGCCCGCGAGCTCGTTGCTCATCCCGAAGCTCCTGCACGTGGGTCAGGCACAGACAGCGTATTGAGTGATAGCAGAATTAGTCCAGCAATTAAGCACGAGCGCGATGTGGGTTATCGCGCAGTTGCCGAACCATGAGCTGTGACGCCTCCTCCCGGTGTTGTACCGGGCAGCCGTACACTGGTGCCCGCCCAACTGGCAGGCCAGCCATCCAATACCAGTAGTCTAGAACAAGATGCCTTGCTGCCCCCGGCCGACAACCAGTGAGCAGCCTCGTGCGCCACCCCCACCTGTCCCCCGCTGCCCCCCACCTGTCCCCCACTGGGACGTCCAGGTAATATTTGTCGTTCTTGCTTCTGTTCGTCAACCAACTTGCTCTTCTCGTGCAGGCACCAGCGTTTCCGTGCTTCCCTGACACCTCACACGGTTTCCTCGCGTTTTACGCGTACCCCCACCTGTCCCCCGCCATGAGGTCAGCGTCCAGTGCAGTGCGCCCTGCACCGCCACCAGACGTCGGCCGCCCCGCGCCTAGGTCTGCGAGCAAGACCACAGTGCCATGAACACGCACAGTTCACAAACAGGGACACTGCACGGGCAGAGAAAACAATTTTCGCGTAGACCTAACAAGTGATTGTGAGCACTAGCACCAGGAGATGGCACTACAAGTCAGGCTGGCGAGGTGGCGTATGCACCTCCCAACCCATCCAGTTACCTGGTCGTGCAGGGCTGGGCGACGCGGAGTAGCCCTGCGTTGGGCCAAACATAAGGGCAGAGACATTGCTACAGCGCTCGTATTGCTCACCAAAACAAAGCGGTTCTGCGTGTGCCGTACAACTTGGGCTGGGATATGCAGTGCGTAGTGCCCATGCTCCCCCCGAGAAAAAAAATCCGGTGCCTCATACGTCAACAGGCACCTTCCCTGCTGCCTCCATCAGACCTGGGCATCCTGCCTGTGTACAGTCCAAGGCGAGCCAGCTCTGTATGTGGGTCACGCACCATTGCCGCTGCGAGGTCGTCCTCGTCGTCGTCCTCGTCCCCGTCGCCCCCAAGGCCCCCGCTGACCAGCGTGTCGTCCTCCTCCGCAACCTCCTCCTCCACGACCTCCTCCTCAAAGTCCTGCGCATCACACCCCCACATCTTAGGAAGCATGCAGGCGCCACAGCTCGAAAATGTGAGGTGTCAAGCACCCATGCTTTGAGGCAAAAGTAGCACTTGCAAGAAGAAGCCCAGCACGGCATCCCCGCACAGCTGGTTACGTTGCCCATGCTCCATGCTCTACATCCCCACGTAACGCACCTCGTCAGAGTAGTCGTCAGCGCCCGAGGCCTCCTTCGCGGGCTTAGCGCTAGCTGCAGCCGCAGCCGGCGCCGATGCAGCGGGCTTTGCCGGCGGAGACGGCGGCGGGGAGTCGGCAGACGGCCCGGAGGGAGCCAGCGGCGGGCGACCTAGAGGCGCAAGCTGCGGCTTTGGCGGCCCTCCTATGGGCTCCAGGCGCGGCAGGGGGGCACCTGGGATGCCCGAGCGTGTGGAGGTGCTGGGGAGAGATGGGGCAGGAGCAGGGGCGCTGGGAGCAGGCGCCTTGGGCGCTGTTGAGGACGGGGGTGCGGAGGCCGCGGCAGGCGTGCCGGAGCCGCTGACTTTGCGGCCATCGCCTCCTGGTCCTGACCCTGAAGGGAGCATGTGGATGGAGGCAGGGAAAGCCCGCAATTGGAGTTTCCGCTGGCGCAGTGTGCAGGCCCAAGTAGGGTAAGCTATCGTACCTACAGGTAACATAACGGTAAGCTAGGGATGCGTATTGCCTTGAGCGGGGCCACCCGTGGGGTGCAACACCCATGCGCAACGGTTTAGGTAGTGCTGAGCTGCTGACCTCCTGACTTGAACGCTTGGACGAGAGTCAGGAGCAGGGGCTCCTCGGAACTGTTAGGCGCCAGCCCCTGCATGCATACAGGGGAGTATCACGGCTTCCCGTTGAGGTTGGGTCCACTACAGGGGACCGGTACGACCTGTATCGCTTCACACGTTTTGCGTCGGATGTGTTGCCTTCCGTGCATGTTGACGGAGGGCTCAACAGCTTGGCTCAAACCGTACCTCCGCGTGGAACTGCACCCGGGCCACCCAACGTCCCCAAAGGAAGGCAGCTAATTGTCCACGGCTTGACTAATTCAACTGCAGGTCGTCGCACTGCAGCTGCCCCAAGCAGTTTGCAGATTACGCCCAGCCCCACCAAGTTGGACGAGGCGACGTGACGAGCTGCACGTGGTGCACCTGGCCCAAGCTCCGGTTCAAACACCTACGCGCCACAAGCAAAAACGCCATGCCGTAATACACGTGTGTAGACGCTGTACCGGTTTGAGCTCCGTGGGCAAAGTGTTGCCCTGGAGCTGCTGAGCCAGGGGTTTGTTTTACCCTTAAGAGCCTGCAGCTGAGATGTGGGATAGGCGCTTCCCATCCCTCCAGACACTTACCTGCTTGGTGAATGCAAAGTTGCATGTGTCTAGAAGGTCCAGCACCAGTTGTATGACCAGCTCTCCTGCAGTTCGGGTCTGGGCGTTAGGCGACCGCTGAAGGCAACACCACCTGGGGTCTCCCCAGGTGGCCGAAGGCAGACCGAGCAGACAACCCACCATCCGGGTGTCCAAGCAGCTGTTTCCTGGCAGCGTTTGAGGTCTTGGATGAGAGACCTGCGTGGTGACAAGTTGTTTTCGTCGCTCCTTCGCGGGTTCGCAATGCCGTGCTCCCTCCTGTCAGCTGAGCTGCGCCAAGCAGTCCCACCTGTCTCGCTCCCTGTGCCTTCGTATTCATCTATAGCTAAAAACACTTGGGCACGAAGCTGGGCCTGTGCACGTCAAGGAGAAGGGAGCCGGTCATGGTCAACGGACTCAGTCGACACCCAAAGTACCCTTAAGAAATTCTATGGTACCTTGAGTTGGGATATAACGCCCTGCTTCTCGAGAGTCTGGGCAACCGCTAATTTGATTGCGTCCATGGCAGCTCAACATGCTACGAGAAGAAGGGTAAGATTTGAAAGGGAAGCATAGCTGAGAAGCATTCGTGTGTAAAGGATATCAGTTTGCTTGTGTGTACACCTCGAGCACAGCATGTACGGCGCAGCAGGGAGCAGGAGAGGCTGGAGAGCCAAGAGAGAGCTCCCTTGGTTGGGTGCCTTGGGTCCCACTCCATAGTCCGTACTCCCCTTCTGATACTCCCTGCACATCTGCAGGGCGTCTTACCATGACAAGGTGCAGTAAGCAACATTGCGATGAAGTGCGTTGACATCGATGGCGGCAGGGGAGCTCCCCTGCACGGCGCCACGGCCACGTTAGGTCCTAGGTGCACACGCTCAGCGTGCCCCGTGGCCTGAGCTGTGTTCACCTACGACAGGTTGGCTGGCAGCAGACGCGCTTGGTTCTAGGCCCCTTGGTGGTTGGGAGCGGTTGGTCTCACCAGCGCTGCTGTATTGGTGCAGCTCCGTGTCTGAATCGTGAATGCAGCGAGTAAGCCCGGGCAATACAAGAACAGTTGGACTTTTCCGGATTGGCAAGTTGCCTGGCGTAACCCTTTTGCATGGATACCAGTTGACGCCACGAACTTCCTTGGCTGGCGGCAACCCCGCCAAGACCGGCTTCAACGCACAAGCCAACCTTGATTCCAATTCTCACGTGATACCGTAAAAATGCTACAAGCAGTACTGCACGCCATACGGGCGTTGATTGGGCGAACGGGGTTGTATAACGCAATTGTCAAGCTGTTCATCACCGCGACGGAGTCCGGCTACATTCCCGACTTTGCACTGCGCTATGGCATTCGTTACCTTCTTGCAGCTCGCGCAGCTGAGGTGAGCAATGGGCTACCCTGGCCACTGCATTCCCCTCCAGCCCTTGCAAGCTGACTCGTGCGCCAGGCACATGGCCACTGGAACCCCTGCTTGCAAGCCCCAGGGGCCTCGGAAGCAACCAGCAGCTGGCAAGCATGCGCCGCTCCTAACCACTTACTCACACCTCCTGATAGCTCAGTACGCTTCCATGCAACCATCATCCTACCAGGCAACAGCTGGTCCTCAAACCCAACCACCTCCGCCCTTAGCCCACATGCCCCCCACCCCGCAAGGCTCGGCCTGGTACCCATGCTGCCGCCGCCAACTGCCATCCGCGCAGGCCCCCAAGGACCAGGAGGGGCGCCTGCAGCGCACTCTCGCGTTTGTGGAGTCCCTGAAGAAGATGCCCATCGCCATCAACACCGCCGAGGCCAACCAGCAGCACTATGAGGTCAGGGCCGTCCTGGCGCAACCTCCTACCCTGTGCGACACGTTGTGACAACATATCAGCAGTGTACGGTATCATACCCTAGGCACCAAAGTCGTGGCTGTAGCCTGTAGGCCTCCGGCCACGGGGTCAGAGACGGGGGGCGCCTGGCCTACTGCCAGGTCCGTTGCCAACAGCTAGCACCGCACGCCACAACTCCAGGGCGCCGCTGCTCAGGCCACGCCCAGCCCACACGAGGGGCATCCCTGGGATGGCATGCTGCGTACACAACAGCAGCATCTTTTCAACCGGTTCAACCTGCTGTTCCCCGCCGCCAGGCACCGAGAAGCGTGCGCCTGCCCTCCGCCCCTCCCCTGCCCCGCCCCATGTGCATGCCCCTGCCCCAGGTGCCCACCGCCTATTACCTGCTGTGCCTGGGCCAGTACCTCAAGTACAGCAGCTGCCTGTACCTGTCGCCCAAGGACAGCCTCACGCAGGCGGAGTACAACATGCTGGGTGCGTGCCGCCGTGCGCAACCGCGGACACGTGGCTGGCACGTGGCTGGCGAGCCTTCCTGTGATGCTACGTGGCTCCGTGCTCGGGGCAGCAGACGGGTGGCAAGCTTTGCACGATGCATATGAATTCGGCTGAACACAAAGCCGTGAAGTTGTAGAGAGGAACTTGGCCTTGGCGGCACGATGCATATGTGTAGCCGAGTGCGTCCCACCGGTCACGTTTATTGCTACGTGCTGTTGTGAATCACAACTAATGCTCCCCCTTGTCCTACTGTGTGCCTCGTCCTGCCAAGCACGCACCTGATCCCGTTACCCCTGGCCGTAGGCCTCCAATGCCAGCAGGTCCAAAAACCCTGTACCGCGCTATCGCTACCGTTCCCTGCCCCGCTTCCTCACCCTATATAACCTCACTCCCGTAACCGGGGGTGCGTCGCACATCCTCCCGCTTTACGCGTACCCCCTTGTCACACTGTCACAGACCTGTACTGCGAGCGCGCCTGCCTGGCGCCCGGGCAGCGCGTGCTGGAGCTGGGGTGCGGCTGGGGCTCCTTCTCGCTGTTCGCGGCGGCGCGCTACCCCGCCTCCACGTTCACCGCCGTGTCCAACAGCGCCACGCAGAAGGCCTTCATCGACTCGGAGGCCAAGAAGCGGGGCATCACCAACCTCACGGTGCGGGTGCTAGGGGCATGTGTTCCAACATCACGGTGGGGATGGTAGGGGTGCTACAGGTAGGGGCACGTGGGGGCGGCACGGGCTAGGGTCCTAGGGGTGAGGCGGAGGCCAAGAAGCGGGGCGTCACCAACCTCACGGCGGGTGGTAGGGGCCATGGGGGCGCCGCAGTATGCCTGGGGATGAGCCGGAGGCCAAGGAGTGGAGCAGAACCTACCGCATCGTGGGTGGCAGGACCATGAGGGTGCGGCATTGGGGTGGAGCGGGCGTTGGGGTGACGGCGATGTGGCGTGTGCTGTGCCTGTCCTAAAACGCCAGCGGCATGCATGGAAGTGTGGTGCTCCAAACACATCCGTAATGATGCGGGCCGTCGGCTCCACCTGCATCTAAGCTTCCCCCCTGCTCCCTCCCGCCCTCCCGGCTTCCCGCGCAGGTCATCACCGCCAACATGACTGAGTTCCAGGCGCCCAAGGACGGCCAGGGGTACGACCGCGTGGTGTCCATCGAGATGTTCGAGCACATGAAGAACTACCAGGCGCTGCTCAAGAAGGTGGGGTGTGGGCTCTGGGGTAGGGTGGCAGGGTGCTGCCGCAGAGGAGCAGCGTGAATCCCCGTGCCTGTTGCGACCCCAGACAACATTCCCGGCCGCTCCTATTTTCACACCTGCACCGCGCAGGTGTCCAGCTGGATGGCCCCCGGCGGCAAGCTGTTCGTGCACATCTTCGTGCACGCCACCATGCCGTACCACTTCGAGGTGCGGTGGTTGCTGAGCGGCCAGCGGTAGCTGGTAAGGGCCGGGAGGAACCAGGCCAGCTGCTGTGCAAATCGGACCCTGCTTCAGCTGCCGAAATGCCCATGTGTACCAGGTTAATCCACAGGACTGCTAGGACAGAGGGCGGACGAGTGTTTTGCGTCCCTAAACGCGATACGATTTTCGCCGGTGACGCGTCTGTTTGCAGGTCGAGTCGGAGGAGGACTGGATGTCCAAGTACTTCTTCACGGTAGGCGGACAGGGTGAAGGGGGACTCGGCCTCGCGCCTTGGGAATTGGGGCGTGGCTGTGGCCATGACCGCTGCTGCCGGTACAAAGAGGATCACATGGCTGGGGGTTAAGGGAGGAAGGCAGCCTGGTTGACTAAAGAGCAACACGCGCGGACAACTACCTGCCAACCCCCGCCGCAGCCACTCAGTGAAGCAGTGCTCACCTTAGTGTTTCACCCTTCGCCCGTTGGCCCCCTGCACCCCTCGCAGGGCGGCACCATGCCCTCCCTGGACCTGCTGCTGTACTTCCAGGACGACTTCATGATCCGCAACCACTGGTAAGTACCGGTATGTTACAACAGCTGTAGATCGCCTTAAACACACATGTATGTGCGTCACACCTGCTGTATGCCGCTGCTGTCCTGTCAGAAGCACTGGTCGTTGCACGAGCACTAGCGCATGCAAAATATACATGCACATGGCTGCCCGTCCTGCGCAAATACGAAGACATCGCATATATTGCAGCGGACTTCTCTAGCCCCCAACCTGGCCTACTGCTCAGTTGGGGAGCACGCCGCACTGTCCACCGTGCGACGGATGCCCGACGCGGCTGTACCTTGCAAAGTCCCAACAACGCACTGGGTGGGCTGTGCGCCGTGCACCAACCTCTACCCGTCACCCGCTGACCGCTCGTACTTTCGTACGGCTCTGCTCGTGCAGGTACGTCAACGGCACGCACTACAGCCGTACGCTGGAGGACTGGCTGGTGCGCCACGACCGCCACCGCAAGCAGGTGGGGGTATATGGAAGGAGCCCGAAGGCGAAGGGACCGAGCACCAGAGCTTCCACGTGGCAATGGAGCGGCTCGGAGTAACAAAGCTTGGAAAGGGGGGTTGCAGGCTGCCACGTGACGGACGCGGGCTTTGTCGTTTCATGTTCAGATATGAATGTGGGTAAGCGGTGCTGCAACCTGTCCAGCCTCACAGGCGCCATGGCCTGCCATGGCCCTTGGGTGCTAAATGTTGCGGGCACACCAGGCGGGCGCACCGTACAGCCTGCAGGTACTGGATCCTACTATGAGCCCACTATGGTGCTGACCCAGATGCCGTGTAGCTGCACGGGCAACCTTGGAGCTGTGACAGGCTCCCCACATTAACGCGCTGCTGTCCCGCCGGCCAGTACATGTCCAGCGGCCTGACAGTCGGCCTCGCGTAAAGAAGCTGCTTGGCATGTTCGCATCCTACCAAGCTGTGCTGACCTTCCTGCCTGACTCTGCCGCCCGCGCGCGTGCCGTGCTGTGCCATGCCGTGCTGTGCTGCGTTGCGCTGCGGTACCCAGATCCTGGAGGTGTTCAAGGACTCCTACGCGGGCTGCCCCGACGGGGACGGCTCCGTGTGGTTCTACCGCTGGCGCATCTTCTACATGGCATGCAGGTGTGTGCCAAGTGCTGTCCTGGGACATCAGTCGCCAAAGCATGCAGTGCGTGAGGTACCGGATAAAGCAAGAGCAGTAGCATGGGTGGGTACTGCCGAGGTTCACCCAGCTGCCAAATTCAAGCGTGTGTATGGGAGGGATGGTGCGGAACCCACGGCGGTGTGCCAGTGCAGCAGAGCGTGTCCGCCGCGGTCCATGGGAACGGCGTAGCAGCCACGAGGAGGACTTCAGGCCCACGGCAACGAGCTGGGGCTTGAGCCTCCACTGCCTCCATTCTCGCCGTGCCGCTGCTTTGGAGGACATACGGTAAACAACTGAGGCATGTGTCTTACGCGGGGTTCGCCCAATGCACCCCTTTAGTGACTATGTACTGCTATGTATAGCGAAGGCAGGCCAGGGCCGGAGGTGCTGCCTTGTGTTGACAGCCCTTGCACTTTACTGCCAACGAGACCGCTGCTGCTTCACCAATGGCTGCTGCGCGCGTGCCCCGTTCCCTGCCGCCGCAGCGAGCTGTTCCGCTACAACGGGGGCGAGGAGTGGGGCGTGGGGCACTACCTGTTCGAGAAGCGCTGAGGCGGCGGCCGGCACCTGGAGGCCGCCGGCCGCCACCACCTCGGTTGGAGGACCCGAGGGCCGTGATGAGGCGGGTCCTGGGGCTTGGAGGCGACGACATGGTGCTGAGGGGGCAGCACGGGGGGCCCAGCTGTTTGCCACTGGGATGGCGCTGAGGCGGTGGCGCCTGGGCCGGACGCGGGAGGCCCAGCCTAGGCCCCACCATGTACTAGGGGCAAGCGGCAATTGCGAACGGCTGGATGTCCACCTTGGCATTCAATACACACGTCCCACATGTCAGAGACTGCCAAGCGTGAAAGCGCTGCGTTGTGATCACACGTATGCCCGTAGTATCGTCGTACAATGGAGGGTCGGGCTGCCGGAGTCGGTTGGGCACCACTGTTGCGCACCGTGAGGCAGGGAAACGCTGGTGTAAGCCCTGCTCCCAGCAGTAGGTGCGGAAGGGATGGTTTTGGAGGCTGGGAGCAGGGCACCCGTGCTAACGGTGGGGCCCCGGGCGGCCTTTGGACCATCATGCAAACCGTGTACTGCGTACGGGGCAGGGTGCTTCCAGTGCCGTACAGTGTGTGTCCTGTGGATCTGCATTGGCGGGGTCTGCCACTGCGTGCGGTAGGCAATTTAGGCCAGTTCAGGCCTGCCAAACGGACCAATACGCCAGGCTGCGCAGAAGACCGTTTCAGCATGGCGGGCGACGGTGCGGGGGGGGGGGGGGGGTGCCGCTGCCGTTTCGTTTGGACTCGCTCGTGCTAAGGGTTTGTACCCACAGGAGTTCATGGTGTTGTGGGCTGAACAGCACCCGATGGGGTGTAGGGCTTTGTGTGTGGCGTACATGTTGGAAGGCTAGTTAGCCAAGTGGTTACGACCTACCACATCCACGCCTGCATGACCTGTGAGCTGTAACCCTGTGGCATGCTTGACTGTCGGCCCCTGCTGAACCCCGTTGCTGCAATGGAACTACTGTGTCTTGCCTACGTTGGAGGCACGACAGGGGCCCCATCACATGTGCTGAACTGAAACCTAGATTCCTTTGGCTTCGGGCCGCAGAACTTGTAACTCCGGCCCTGGGGCGCGGGACTGGTAACCCCTACCGCGCGCCGACGCCTTGAGCGTGGACATGCATCAGAGTATACCCATGTGCGCTGCATCAGAGCAAAAATAAATTGTAAATGAATGACCTGTCTGCCTGTCAGATCCGTCTGCACGCTATGTTCAAGTCGCCTCCCGCGTCCTCATCGAGCCCCGGAACCACGGCTGTTGCGGCCGTTATGTGGAGGACAGCTAAGTCAGCTATGGTTGAAGAGCCCTGTCAAATACACACCTACTATTGCCTTGATATATCTTTCAAGCGACGTATGTCACAAGACGCTTAGCCCGAGCCAGCCCGAGCTGTCAGCAAAAGCATGTCGCGCCTTAAGCAGCTAGTCATAGCGCTGTGCACTATCGTCATTTTCTGCGGGGTATCATTTCAAGTCATGCACATCCCGCTCAACGTATCCAACCCTGTCGACCTCTTGACACGAAAATGTCAAGCGTCAGGCGTGCCAGACACTGTAACGGTGTCAGGGGCTACAAAAGTGCTACCGCCGCGCGTCATGATTAGCTATGCGTATTATGAAAAGGTGATAGTGCCCTTCTTGCTGACTTCAGCCGAGGTGTAGCCAGCAGTACGCTTGTCTTAGCCATAACTACTGACAAGCTGCTTCTTCTACAACGCGAAAATGACATTGGACGATTCGGTTGGCAGGATGCCATACAGGTGCGGCCCGAGGTACACAGTCTGCAAACACCCTGCCTTGTTAAGCAGCCTGAGCTCACTTTCTTGTTTTACGCAGCGGGAAAATTTTGAGTTCTTCATCACAGCGGGGATGGCACCGCACGAGCGGCTGGAGGACATCACAATCGTGTATGTCATCACTCCTGGAGAGTGCACACCTTGCAGCCGATGGAGCGGAAGGTCAGTACAGCAGAAAGGACTGGCCGGGACAGTTGTACATTGCATCGGGGTTTTGCCCACAGTGGCACACTAGCACTCTGGAGTCAACCGCTCATATGTGCCTTGGCCCCGCAGCCAACCAGCGGAGCCCCTGCTGTCGGAGGCTGGGATCTCAGCAGTGGGCTTCACAGATCATGGCGTCATCCTCTACCGGAAAATTAATGAAGGCATGGACCTGGCGTCTCACAACGTGTCGATAGAGTACATGAGGCGCACTGACCAGCTCAGGTAACGGGGACTCCCCTTCGCCCTCCCTGCACCCACATGTTGCTGGTACACGCTCTGCAGAGCCTTGCAAATCACTGCATTCATAGACATTTTGAGACTTTGTGCTTCTCCTGTTCCGGACCGTGGAGGTGCTGGACCCGCCCATGCGCCCACCTGCCACCATGGTGCTACTCCCCGTGTTGCCACCAGGCGCTACAAATACTTCATCATGCTGAACAGCAGCATCAAGGGGCCCTTCTTCCCACACTACATGCCAAAGCGCTGGCATTGGGTGGACGCCTTTCTGGAGCTGTACGAGGGAGACGTGCACGCAGTGGCCAGCTCGCTGGTGTGCCTGCCGGTCATTGATGCGGGTGCGTGCTGTTGAGTAAAACCAGCGCCACGATAGCAACCCGCATGACCCCTCACAGTGCGCTGTGTATCCAGACATATGCCATACGCAGGCGGCGCGCTATGTACTATTGTTCACGTGGGTCAAGCCTGCGCATGTGGCTCGAGCGACAACATGGGTCGCGCGCTGGTGCCAGGTTGGCCTGTCAGGTCGAGGTGGCCAACACTCGCTGTGGCCAAGAGCTCAACACGCATGTTGTGCGACTTGCCGCAGGTGGCCCCGGTCCTCGCCTGGAGTCGTGGGCGTTCAGCGTGGACAGCAAGGCGCTGGGCATACTTCTGCAGGAAGGCGTGTTCAATGTGAGTCCGTGGGTTAGGGGAGCCAAGGGCGAAGGGAGCCGCTAAGGCGTGGGGCAACGGGCATGCCCCGTACCTTACGGGATCTTATGCAACCTACCGCATCAGGGGGGGGGGGGGTTAACGGCAAAGCCGCAAAGGGGAATCGGAAACAGTGACGAACGGAAGCATTGGGCCTGCGGAGAGCGAGGTTAGTCAGGGGGGGGGTGCGCAGCATCAGGGGGCGTGTGCCGGATGCTGCTGAACAAGCGGTGGCCCCTTGAGCTAACGGCGGCCCCTTGAGCTAAGGGCAGGCGCCACAAACTCAACCGGACGTCGTCTGTTGCTTATCATCACCCCCGAGGCACGGGAATGCACCAACACTGCAGTGGCGTGCTGGGTCAAGGTGGCAATCCTTCTGTCATGCATCCGCTGCAGATCCGCAACTGCAAGCTATGCCAGGACGACGAGGGTATCGTGGTGGGCGGGGAGTACGGCATCACGTCGACGCTGCTGAAAAACGGTTACAACGTGGCCACCCTCATGACGCGATACGCCAAGGTAAGGCCGCGCTTAGCGTAGCCGTCACTTGCTCACGTCGTCGCATGCTGTATATTCACCAGCAGTGCTGCTATGGGAGCAGGTGCCGCGTGCCTCTCAACGGCTTCCGGATAGCTGTTGTAATGTGCTGGTGCGCTTCTTCCGTTCGGGACGGGCGGGACACATGCGGGTGGCCTTGTGACAGCTGCTGTGGCCAATACAACTGGGAGAAGCGCCGTTGGGTTTCAGGAGTGCGTAGGCAAGCGACAGTGAGGCGCCGTGCTTGCTTGGCCGCCAGAAAGAAATGTCCTGCCTCTGTCACTGCCAGGAAATCAACTGGGCTGACCTGCGCCACTGGGCATGTAACGACAACGTGCACCCTTCTCGCGAGGGGACCTACGCGGGCATCAGCCTGCACCCCTTTGAGACGGTAAGCCCCTAGGACACATGCGCTTCCTGCAGCGCAAGGGACCTCAGCGCACCTGCCACCTGGGCCGTCCACAGCTCCTCACTGCGCCGCGCATGCCCCTGCAGCCCCCTGGAACCCGTTTCCTGTTTCCGTGACCCTGCTGGCTGCCGTCAGCCACGCCTTTGACAGACCTCCGTCCATGCCCGCACCCTCGCAGCTGTTCGTGAAATCGTCATGGCACGTGTCTGACGCCTTCACCTCCAAGTACGCCCGCTGGCGGCTAGGCCACCTGGCGGGGGACCCGGGCACGGGGGGACAGTTCGACGAGGCGCGCTACCAGTACGCCATCAGGTGCGGCCACAGAGTGCATGAGGACTCAGGTGCGGCACAGAGTGCATGAGGACTCGTGCGTGGGGACGTGTCTCTACAAGGTTTTACGTGGGCTGACACTTCCTTTGCAAACTCCGCAAGTTGCCAAGCCAAAACTGATGCCCGGGGTGGGCCGTAGTCGTTGCGGGACAGGCCCTGCTCGTAACGTATCCGTGCCTTGGAAGCTGCCGCACTGACGCGCGATTTCAATGTGCCCTGGGCCCCATTCCCCAGCCTCGAGGCGCAGGAGCCCCATCCTTTGGAGAACGTCTTCGCCATGTAGCAAAGTGGGCCCTGAACAGGCCAGTGGAAAGAAGGGATACAGGGGCTGCGCTCTGCCGCCTGCGTTGAGGTCGAAGCAGCTTACAGGTAGGCTTTGCATGTGGTGCAGAGGTGGGGCGGCCAGGGCACAGCCGGCGTGCAAGCACTATTTGGACGGTCGTGGGTAGGGACGGTGAAGGGAACCGTTGGACGTAACCAGGGGCTGCAAGCCTGGCCAGCGGACCGTCAGGTGTCGGGAGGATGAGCGTCGTAACACAGCGGAGGGCGGCCTATGGAATAGAACGTGAAAAGGCTGGGCTGTGAGCATGAGGAAGCTGTGCCAGATTTTGGAAGGGAGAGGTTGCGCACGCTACGGCCAATGGTCATTTCAAACTTGTGGGAGGCAAACAAGCGTGCGCACAATAAGTAGATAGGGCACTCGCTGGCAAACGGTCATGAGTACTCGAGGCTCGGCTGCTCAGTGTGGCTGCAGATTGGCAGCGGTCAACGTGCGCGTGCCCACACGCCAGAGTGCGCGCGGCCTACTGGTTTAGGTGTCGTATGGCCAAGTCCTGCGTAGTAGGAGATTGTGGCCGATTTGTGTCTATGGTGGACTGCGGGGCCTGGAGCCCCAGTCTTGCACAGTCGGGGCATACGGTTGTGCGCCCAGGACGCACACCCCGATGGCAGCATGTATGTGTGTTTGCAGAACTGCTCAACACGCGTGTCCCTGACCGCCAGGATCCAGGCTTAGGTTAATAGCTTAACTCGCACCTTGTGTTCTGTGGGGGTTCACAGAGTCGCCCAACGGCCACTAGTAAACCGGCTATTGCCGTCGAGCGTGTCTATAGTATGCACAACGACGTCTGCGCGGTATGTGCACTGGTGTGTTACCTTCGAAAGCCGTGCCTCTGCGCATTTATCCAAGAGTCTTTGCGTGGGGGGCGCCCTCCTTGACTAGGAATGCCGGGGCTTCTTTGTTATGGGATGTAGTGCTCGTAAATTCTTTGGTCCTTTGCAGCTCGCTTGACAGCATGGCCAGGCGTTGTATGCGCGCAAGGGTAACTTTCGTTGCGTGGCGTAATTATACAGAACTTGGTTTCCGGTTTTTGGCGCACAGCAGACGAAAGTGTGGTTCGATGGCGTCCATTTAAGCTGATCAAAGGGCGTGGGGCCGCACACCAGTGCAGCATCTGGAATGTAACACGAAATGCCAAAAAATGCACCGCAGTCATACAACTGCAGGCTGACGCCCCCATGCCACGCTGGCGTGGCTACTGGACGACCTCCAATGTAGGTTAGCCTTGCCGACTGTGTCAATGGGACTGTGCGCAGGAGCCCTCGGCTGCTTGGGCACCCGGATGCCTTTGAGGCCACGTGCGCGTGCAGCAGGGCACCTGTCGTGCCGGTTTCGGAGCCGCTCATACCGTAATCGACAACTGGCTGAGCTGCGATATTCTTACTGTGAGGTACTACATTTTTGAGGAGATGAAGCCTGCTACTCCGCCAAAGGTCTCAACAGCACGCCTAGCCCGGCAGCACGGGCTTGCCTCACCGGCACGGCAAACAGTGACATGTCGAGCCACTATACTGCACGCGCTTAATCAACCTTATATCGAAGCAGTGGCGTCGGACGTAGCGCTGTCTCGTCGCGGAGCGCTGATGGTTGGCTTGGCCCCGTTCCTCGCATCTATTGTGTTACCAGGTACGCGAGCGCGTGCAGATATTGAACTATCATTTCAGTAAATCAAAACCTTAGGAGTGGTGTGGAGGGCAGCCTTGTATCATCCAAGTGTGGCTGGGCACGCTGCGTTGGGGGCCTCCCCGTGGGCGTGCGCCCCCGCCAGTCGGCTTTTCCCAGTGGCTTCTTTCGTGGGCCAGCTCCCACTAATTTCCCATAGCTACACCTCATCCATTAACAACTTGTACTGCCCGGGAAACCGCAGAGCTCCTACAGGCACAAAGCCTGAAACCCCGAACGCACCTCTTAAAGTTCCAGACTGGCCCTCCACGGCCGGGAACCCATGCCCTTGACGCTTGAGCCCTCTCCTGCCCCTGCGGTTCCACGGCCGTTGACAGGTGCCAGTGGGGCCTCTCCTTCCATAGAGGTGGTGGACAACGTGCCTGGCGTTGGGTCGCGTGGCGCAAGGCGGGGAGACCTGGTGCTCTTCCATTACGTGGGTGGGTGCTGCGTGGCGCTGGTGGATTGGGCAGCGGCTGGGGATGCGTGGCCCTGCTAACCCTGCTCCTCCCTGCTTCTCTTACATGCTGGTACTTGCTGCCGCGTTCGAAGCTGCGTTTGGCGTTCCTTACGCATGACCCACCGTACTGCGTGTTGCACTGCAAGCGCATCCTTGGCTGGACAGCGCTGTCGTTGTGGGGCTCCCGCATCCGTACAGATGCGTGCACCAGCACCGCTGTCAGCCCGTACTCATGACCGGCCAAGCGCACAGCGTTCCAGCGTGAACAGGGTCCGGCGCTCATCACCTGTGTCACCACAGGCTGATAGCGCATGGCTTCCAAAGCATAATGCTATAACCCAGCCCCGGTGCTTGCGTCCTCGACTTGCCGCAGGCAAGCTGGAGGCCACGGGCCAAGTGTTCGACTCCACACGTGGAGGCCTGGTGAGGCGCTCGCATATCCACGTCGCTTGTTCTCGGTGCGGCTCTATCCTCGCCAACTGCAGCTGCAGCTGCAGCTGTCGTACGTATCATGTGACACGCCCTCCAGGAACCCAATGTACATTGGACTCCACTAACACGGGCTGCTGCAAACTGGCAGGCTTGCGCATTCAGCTTGCTTGAGCTCGCACCCAACTGCTTGCTAAGCTCTAAACCGTGTCCTTGCTCCTCCCAACACCCCTGTGCCGCAGATGTACCGCGACGGGGGGGAGGGCGTGCTGCGGCCGGCGGCCATTGCTCTGGGCGGCGGGCCCGTGCCCGGCATCTGCCTGGGGCTGCAGCAGGTGGGTGCACGTACAACGCGAAGAGACCGTATAGGGCGTCAGGGAAGCACGGAAGCGCTGTTGCAGCAGGTGGGTGTACCCCCTGGCAGAGGGGCCACGTGCCTGCATGACACCTTCCCATTGTGTGTGCGGTAAGCCTAGGACGAGGGCGTTTGATGGGTCATGTCCGACACACGGCTGCTGCCCCATGAACGCAGGCTTTGGAGGGGATGTCCATCGGCGGCAAGCGCACCGTGCGGGTGCCGCCTGAGCTGGGCTTCGGGTCCAGCACGGTGGGTGGTGGGCGTGGGTGTGGGCATTGGCATGGTCGTGGGCGTGGCGGGATTGTGGGCGGGGTCGTTGGTGTGCCCGCGGGTGAGGTCGTGGGCGTGTGGGTGAGGGCGGGGGCAAGGGGTGTCATTTAAAGCTGGAGACACACTGTGCGGTTGCGGTGCGCAGCGTGATGGGCTTTCAACTTGCCGTTCGCATGGCAGCGTGTCTCAAGCCGCCCGCCGTCCTCGATCAAGCTGCATTGCACGTGCTGCTGTAGAGCCCAGCTGAACACCAGTAGCAACGCGCACAAAGCTCTCTCGAGCGCCGGTGCGCCAAAGTATCCATGCGCCAAACCCCGCACAATGCGGGCTCCCCACAAGACAGCCGAGATAAAGCTGCTGAGTGGAAACAACGACGCCCTCTCCACAGCTACAAAACCTCGGTGCAGCAATGCAGCCATTCACCGCACACCCTATCCCCGCCGCCCTCCACTTGTGGCGTGGCTGCTCCCCACCACCGCCCCCAGCGTTCCCGCGACCCCTGACGCCTTTCACGGCCTGCCGCGCATTGCACACGTGTCCGCAGGTGCTTGCCCCCTACGCGGTGGTCCCTGGCGGCTCCTCCCTTGTGTACGAGGTGGAGCTGCTGCGCCTCAGCGCTGTGGGTCCCGACCAGCTCACCGCCGGCATCAGCAAGTGCGGCCAGGGCGGCGCGGGGCAGCAGTCGGGGAACTGCGCCGACATCTCATATGCCGAGTTCCTGTGAGGGCAGGCACACAGCAGCAGGGGGCGGGGCGGGGGACGGAGGGGGCTGGTGGCGGTACCCGGGGGCCGGAACCCCTGTGCGGGTAGAGCGAGCCAGGCGTGCGTGTGCATGGCATGCGACGGGATTGCCTTTAATGGATTGGGGTGGTGCATGTGGGGTTGTGCACGCGGTTGTTGAAGAGGTTTTTTGAGGAATTGTTGGGGCAGGGGCTGCACTGAGAGAGACTGTGGCTTATGGCGGGTCTTGGCAGAACGCCCATCAGGGTTGGTTAGGGGCCCCTCGAGTTAAGGGCTTCCGTGAGCTGCTGGGTGCACAGCACCTTGTTTCTGGGTGCGTAATGCGGAAACATGGCCATGCAACTGGACACGAGTCTTTTGCAACAGCGTTTGGCGTGGGGCACAGCTGGCTTATGAGCACGGACCCGTCAAACACTCTACATACGATTGGGTTTCAGTACAGCCATGCATGCACATTGCACAACGACCAACAGGCGCAGCGCCGCGTACAACGTGTTCAGGTGTGCATTTGTGATGCAGCCGCTGTGCAAACCTACCAACAAGGATAGGTTTGTACTGGGTCTCCGGGAAGGTCGGGGAAGCCAGTCGCGATACGCCTGACGTTGGCAAGGCCCTGCAAATGCAGCGTTCCGCTTGGCATTGAAAGTGCCTTGTAACAAGCTGCCAGACACATATACACGTGATACGCCTGGCCCGCTAGCCGTTCTTTCGCTTGTAAACCACCATGGCATTGTCGCTGTCAGCGGGAAGCTTTCCCTGGCCCAGAGGCGGCTGGAACTTTTCCAGGTGAGGAGCTTGCAAGGATAAGGCGTCTGGGCAAGTGATGCAAGTGCATCAACGTGGTGGCGGGACGTTCCCCCACGACGTTCCCCGCTGTCCCCTGCCCTTGCCGCCGTTCCCACCAGAGGACGGTTCCCCTGCTGCTGGTTCCTTCCCTACTATCCAAGCATGCCCCGGCACCCTACTGCTGCCTAGGGTGCGATCTTGTCAGTCATTCATAAAGCATAAAGGCTGTTTGACACCGTGGCTGTTTGACGCCCTGTCCGTCCTGTGTGTGTTGACCCTGGCCGCCAACCTACAGGCGACGCCCTAGCCGCCAACCGACAAGTAAGTCTGTGCGAACCATGCTTACGCTTGTAGTAAAGCTGGCCTCGTGACGCTAGACCTGGCAAACACCCTGCCACCGTGCAGTACACCTTCATGCAACTGCTCCATCGCGTGCACCTGCTGCAGGGTCCAGCACTGTGGCCAGCGCCGGCAGCGGAGGGCGCTTCCGTGCAACCCCTGCTGGCGGCCGCCCTCCTCCTGCCCGTGGCCCCGCCCCTGCTGTGGGCCCCGAAACCGCCGTAGCCCTGAGCGTCGTGGGCGGAGTGGTGGGGCTCTTCTATGTGATTAATGCAGCGATTACAGCGGCATTCGCAGCGGCTGGGGCGGCAATGGGCGCCGCGTGTGCTGCGGCGGGGGCCGCCATGGTGGCGGTCCTGGCGATGCCCGTGGTCGCGCTGGGAGCCTGCTTTGAGGCAATGGGAAACGGGATCCTTGAAGGCGTGATGTACATGAGTTGCGTTTGCACGTCGTCTTCGGTGGGATTCGTTGCTGGCAGTGGCTTGTTTGCAGCTGGGAGCTGGCTGGAGCAAGAGCTGTTCGACGCGCAGCAGCTGCGACGGCGGCAGCAGCAGCAGCTGCAGGCAGACGCTCAGCAGCAAGAGCAGCGGCCCGGAGACGAGGGTGCTGAGCAGCCCCGGGAAGAGGAGCCGCGTGAGGAGGGGGCAGCGGGCAGGGGCAGCGGAGGCGCAGGCGCAGCCGTGACGGTGGCGGCAGCGGCGGCGCAAGGGGGCCCTGTGGCTGGGGAAGGGGTGCCGGCTGCCCTGAAGCCCCTGGGCCGCGTGGGGCAGTGGATGGCCAGCTGGGAGCCGGACAATGTGCGGGCTGCCCTGCCGTTGGCGTCTATGGGGTTTGGCATGCTGGTGATGCGTGTGGCGCTGTCGGTCATGGTGCACAGCAGCAGGGCGCAGCGCTGTGCCTGACTCGCACACGGGTGGGCTGCAATGCAACACTGCGCGCTGTGCGGTTCCCTGACGCAGCGTGACGTGCTGAAGCTGAGCGCATCGCAGCTGGGTTGTTCTGAAGCGACGCTCTGTAGAGCAGGACTACATCATGTGACCCACGCACGTTAAGGTGGGGGTCGGAAGCCCTGCGGGCGCACGCACACGGCGTACACGCACGCAGGGGCGTCTCTACTAGCGTACGTGCGGGTTGGGAGCTGGGGCTGTAACGGTATGTACCGCTAACGCAGCTCATGTTGACGGAAGTTGACGGAAGGCATGTGGCTACCGTGTATCTCCTTGATGTGCAAATGCAAAGTTGCGGGTGGCCCCCAGTGGATACCGGTAAAACTACCGTAACTGAAGTGCAGCACAGGGGAGACCTCCTGGTGCAGCAGCAGTTATCTTTCCTTCGTGAGGTGCAGGTTGTAACCCCCTCATCAGCGAGTGCGGCCAGGTGCTGCAGTCGGAGAGCTGCGTCAACATCTGTTACGCTGATTCCTATGAGGGCCGGGGCACAGGGGCCGGGAGGCGCAGAGGGCCGTTTTCAGTACGAGGGGGCCGGTACAGGGAACCCCTGCACGGACCAGCACGGGCTGTGGCACGGCTGGCACGGCTTTTGGGCTTCCCTGGCGCCTGGAACTGCTCAGCGTACCGGTACGTAACTAGCACTTGTAGCACTTGTAGCAGAGGTTCCGTACGGCAATCCACACAACCAACAGGCGCACTAGCGTGTGGTGAAGATAGGTGCGCATGCATGCGTATGCAGCCACTTTACTCATATATTAGGGGGATAAGGATTGCGCTGGGTCCCGGGGAGAGTCAGCGAGGCCAGTTCGCGATACGCCTGACGTTGGCCTCGGCGCTTCACGAGAGCGTTCCAGCTGGTCTTAAGGGTCCGTTATACCAAGCTCCCAGACACATACCCGAGTGATACGCCTGGCCCGCTAGCCGTCTCTCACCGCTGGAGACCACGGCATGGCTCTTTCGCTGTCAGCGGGACGCTTTCCCTGGCCCAGAGGCAGCTGGGATTCAAAAAGGTGAGGAGCATACAAAATCAAGTACATGGGACGCGGGCACACCGGCACTAACGTGGCGGCGTGACGTATAATGCGTGCGTCAGCTTTGCCCTCTGATCGTGCCTCTGGTACCCTCGGCTTGCCGCGAAGACCGTTCCCACACACGTGCAGGCACCTGTGCAGTGGTTAGGCAAACTGGCTGCACTACTGTAAAAGTAGCCAAAGTTGGGGAGGCTGCTTGACACCGTTTGTGCGAGCAGCAGTCCTTACTTGACGCCGTGGCCCCCGCCCTCCCCCTGTGTGTTGACCGCTACGTGCGCTGCAGGCGACGCCCTAGCCGCCGACCCACAAGTAGGTCTCCGCAAGTCACGCATATATTTGTGACGAAAGTGCAATAGCCTCGTGTCATTCAAACTGGCAAGCACCGTCCCACCTGCCTTACCAATTATGTTTCTGCTGCACAGTGCGCTCCACCTACCTCTTGGCGCGCCCATAGTCCCGTCGCCTCCCCTCCCATTCCCTCCCCATTTTTTGCCACGCATGCCATATCTACTCCATACCTTCAGCTTGTCTGGCATCCCATCGCGTGCACCGCCTGCAGGGTCCAGCACAGTGGCCAGCGCCGGCAGCGGAGGGCGCTTCCGTGCAACCCCTGGCGGCCGCCCTCCCCCCACCCCCGCCCCCGCTGCTGCCCCTGCTATGGACCCAGGCACCTCCTTAGCCCTGGGCCTCCTGGGGGGAACGCTGGGGCTGTGCTACGTCATAAGCGCAGCAGTTACAGCGTCGTTAGCAGCGGTTGGTGCGGCATTTGGGGCATCGTTTGCCGCGGTTGGGGCTGCATTCGGCGCCGCTTGCGCTGTGACAGGGGCCGCCGTATTCTCAGCCATGACTGCGGTGTGCATAATGCCTGTGGTGGTGTTCATAGTGCCTGTGGTGGGGATTGCTGCTGGCACGGGCTTGCTTGCAGCTGGGGACTGGCTGGAGCAGGAGCAGTTCCGAGCACAGCAGCTTCGGCTGCGGCGGCAACAGCAGCAGCAACCGCAGCTGCAGGCCGACCCGCAGCAGCAAGAGCAGGGGCCTGCTGGAGACGAGGGTGCTGAGCAGCCCCGGGAAGAGGAGACGCACGGGGAGGGGGCAGCGGGCGGCAGGGGCGAGGCAGGCGCGGCGGTGACTGCGGCGGCGGCGGCGGCGGCTGCGCGGGAGGGACCCGTGGTGGTGGGAGGGGTGCCTGCTGCCCTGGCGCCCCTGGGCCGTGTGGGGCAGTGGGTGGGCAGCTGGAATCTGGAGAGTGTGGACGCGCTGTCGTTGGTGTTAATGGGTTCTGGCATGCATGCTGTTGATGCAGATGGGGCTGTCGGTCGTGGTGCGGAGCAGCCGGGCGCAACTATGTGCCTGATGCGCACATGCACACGGATGCACCAGGCTGTGCCGTACCGTACTTGCTGCTGTGCCGTACCGTACCGTAACTAAACGTAGTGTGGTTGGGGCCTTGGGATGGCGTGTACAGCGGCTGTACATTGTGATTCACGTAGGCGTGGGTTGCGTTGTGTCCGGCTGGGCGTACAAGGTGTACATGCATGCGGGTCGGCGTGCACGCACGCCGTTAAGAGTTGGGGCTGTAACGGTATGTATTCTCGACACAGTCCTTGATGGCGCGAGACGTGCTTGTGCCTTGCTCATCCTGTAGTGTGGATGCACACTTGAATGTCGTACGGGTGGTGTGTTGTTCATGCGGCTGGCTGACAGGCCTTTTCGATCAGCTGGCTGTCAGGCCTTCAATCATGACAGTCCGGGCAGGCTGCGGCTACCGGTAGGCGCAGAAACCGCTGATGCTTGTTCCAAGGTTCCCTTAATGTGTGAGTTGGCATTTCTGCATCGATGCATCTGGATCCTTCCGGAACCCCAGCTCTTGCCCACCACGCTCGCTCCGTCCGTCCTCAGGGATGGTCACAGCGTTTCCCACCTGTTCCGTCCCCTGTTCCCAAAGTGCGCGTGCAGGCAGGAGCCTCAGGCCCCAGTCCGCGTACCCAGCTACACCTAACAGCCGGGTGCGCACTAATTTTCATCTCCTACTTTACCCTTACAGCTGCAAGTCAGTGCAAGTCCATGCCAGCCCCAGCACCTTTCCAGCCGTGCGTACCGGAGAACGGGACTTTTTTTTCCTGTGTGCGCAGAGGAGAATAATATACCGTAGTCGCGTGCCCCGCTCACAGAGATGGAACGGCGTGACTTTTTTTTTCTGTGTGCGCAGAGGAGAATAATATGCCGTAGTCGCGTGCCCCGCTCATAGGGATGGAACGGCGTGTCCCGCCTGGGGTCACAATGCATTCAGGCCAGGTGTTCCAGGCGGCCTGGTTCAGGCGGTTGGGCGGCAGAAGGTTTTTTTTCTTCGTGCGGTGAGAAGGTTACAGGGGCTAGGAATTCGTGCTTGGCAAGCACTTGTGGGCGGATATGAACGCTCCACTACTGACCACCACGACCTACTCTTTTTTTTTTTTTTTTTTTTTTCAGGAGAAGGGTTATGGGATTATCGGAGACCT
>VFQN01003285.1_pt1 | contig 23487 bp, 20 predicted proteins | sample 3512371 | NCBI WGS metagenome assembly VFQN01 (sample SAMN10412370, study PRJNA504923) | tailings metagenome | isolation source: Replicate 2 from Balatoc abandoned mine | place: Philippines: Itogon, Benguet | collected 2017-08-28
CGGTCGTTCGACCCGCCCGCGAGGCAGATGAGCCGGTCGCCGTCGACGAGCGGGTGCGCGGCGAACCCCCACACCGGGGGCGACGCCTCGTAGTCCTTGACGAAGTTCTTGGACCACACGAGCTTCCCGGTCACGGCGTCCAGGCAGCGCAGGTCGCCCATCGCCCCGAGCGTGTAGACCTTGCAGCCGTCCACCGTCGGGTGACACCGTGGGCCGCCGGGGTAGCTGATCGTGTACGACACGGGGTAGGCATCGACCCACAGTTCCTTGCCGCTGGCCGCGTCGCGGCAGACGAGCCGTTCCTGGCCCTTGAAAATGCCCTTCGCAAAGCCGCTCTCCGGGAGGCCGCCTTCGGGCACGAAGTCCGGGAGGTAGAGCTTACCGTCGGCGATCGACGGGCCGGCATAGCCGACGCCGCACGGCTGCTTCCAGAGCACCTTCGGACCGCCGACGGGGAACTTCTCGATCAGCCCGTTCTCGCGCCAGATGCCGTCGCGCTGCGGCCCCATCCATTGCGGCCAGTCGTCGGCGCGGGCCGCGGTGGCGGCGACGAACACGGTCAAGGTGAGGCAGGCGCGCATCAGGATCTCCGACGAACCGGGTGACTCCAAAGATACCGGCGAGAACGGCCGCGCTTTCGGTCCGGTTGAACCCGGCCGGGTGCGCCCTTACAGTAACGTATTGTCCGGCCCGCCGGCCGTGGGTTCGCCCCGCCCGGCGGGCTGTGCGTTGAGTCACCCGCACGCCCCCGACGGTGCCGCGATGTTTGAAGGCATTACCAAGTCGCTGAGCGAGGCGTTCAAGAAGTTCCGCGGGGGGAAGCTCACCGCCGACAACATCCGCGAGGGGTTGCGCGAGGTCCGCCGCGCCTTCATCGAGGCCGACGTCAACTACGACGTGGTGACGGACTTCATCGGCCGCGTCGAGGCGAAGGCGGTCGGCCAGGACGTGCTCGCACGCATCAACCCCGCCGACCAGATCATCAAGATCGTCCACGACGAGCTCGTCGGCCTGATGGGGCCGGTGGACCCGAAGATCCCCCAGCGTGCCGACCGGCCCGTCGTGCTGATGCTCTGCGGCCTCCAGGGGGCGGGCAAGACGACGACCGCGGCGAAACTGGCGTTGACGCTCAAGGACCGCGGCCGCAGGCCGATGCTCGCCGCCGCCGACCTCCAGCGCCCGGGCGCCGTCGACCAGCTCAAGACACTCGGCGAGCAGATCGGCATTCCCGTCTACTCGGAAGCGACCAACCCCGTCGACGTGTGCCGCAACGCCGTCGCGCAGGCGAAGAAGACGCTGTGCGACGCGGTCATCCTCGACACCGCCGGCCGGTTGCAGATCGACGACGAGTTGATGGACGAGCTCAAGCGCATCGACAAGCTCGTGAAGCCGGACGAGTGCTACCTCGTGGTCGACGCGATGATCGGCCAGGAGGCGGCGAACGTCGCCAAGACCTTCAACGACGCGCTCGAGCTCAACGCCTGCATCCTCACCAAGCTCGACGGCGACGCCCGCGGCGGCGCGGCCATGTCGATCAAGGGCGTGACCGGGGTGCCGGTGAAGTTCGTCGGCGTCGGCGAGAAGGTGGACAAGCTCGAAGACTTCGTGCCGGAGCGGATGGCCGGGCGGATCATGGGGCAGGGCGACCTGATGGGGGTCGTCGAGAAGATCGCCAGCATCCAGAAGGACATCTCCGAAGAGGAGATGAAGAAGCAGCAGGAGGCGCTACAGAAGGGCCAGTTCACGATCGAGATGTTCCGCCAGCAGTTCGCCACCATCGCCAAGATGGGGATGAAGGACATGCTCGGGCGGATGCCGGGGATGAGCGAGATGATCCCCGAGGGCGAAGACCCCGAGGAGGCGCTGAAGCGCGTCCAGGGGATGATCGACTCGATGACGAAGAAGGAGAAGGCCGACCCGGACATCATCGACACCCCGCGCCGCCGCCGTATCGCCAAGGGCGCCGGCGTCGAGCCGCACGAGGTCAATCAGTTCCTGAAGCAGTTCGAGCAGGTGCGGTTCCTGATGAAGCAGATGGCGAGCATGTCGCTGTGGCAGCGGATGAAGATGGTGACGGGGCTCGGCAAAGCGGGGGCGTTCATGCCGGGCGGTATGGACATGCTGAAGACGAAGGGCGACACCGGCCACCGCAAGAGCGCCAAGGAGCGCGCCGACGACCGGAAGAAGAAGAACAAGAAGAAGAAGCGGTAGGGGGAGCCCGGTGGGGAGCGAGCGGATCGCCGTCATCGTGGCGACCGGCGAACAGCGCGTGACCGCTGACCTGCTCCGGGCGTCGAGCAACCTGCTGATCTCGTTCCACGAGTGGCGCGAGGTCGATACCCATTTCGGGACCGGGTGTAGCGGGGAATTCAGCTACTGGTTTCATTTCGACTGGCTTGAGCGAGACGACGGTTCCAAACCTGTTCCATCCGAATACCGCCCATGCCCGAGATGCGACGGTACTGGAACCAAGCCGGCGCTTGGGTCGGTGGAGTGCCGCACCTGCGCGGGACGTCCCTGGCGGGATGTGTGGCATTTCGAGATCGCGTATCCCGTCGAGTGGGTTCGGACCGCGTTTGATACCAGACAGCTTGAACGGCGGCCGCACTATGTCATTTGCCCCGGCGGGCGGTTGCACCCGTGGACATGGTTCGAGTTCGCGCTCCGCGAGTACCCCGCGTGCTGGCTTGTGCCCATGTGCGCCGGACTGTCGTGAACATGTGACGCACCGGCTGGCCGTCGGCCGTGTAGCGGTCCATTCTGCGAGCGATGACGGGGATGGATGCCGTGGCGGGCGAACGGCCGGTGTGAGCCGGTTGGTCGGAAGGGTAGGAATCTGGTGGAACCACCGGCCGGCTCACACCGGCCGTTTTCCCGGACGCGGAAGCCCGCTACCGCCGCTCAAACACTACCTTTCCGCCCACCATCGTCATCTCCACCCGCATTGTCGCGATGTTGTTCCGCTCGGCGGCATCCAGAATGTCACGCGAGAGTACCACCAGATCGGCGAACTTCCCTGCCCGCAGCGTTCCGCGGTCGGTATCCTGGTGCGCCCCGTAGGCGCTTCCCCAGGTGTACGCTCGGAGCGCCTGCTCCACGGTGATCGCCTGCTCGGGGAACCAGCCGGTCGGGTGCTTGCCGTCGAGCGTGCGGCGGTTGACGGCCGCGTCGATCCCTTCCATCACGCTTAGCGGCGCCACCGGCCAGTCGGACCCGAATGCCAGCACCGCACCTGCGTCGAGCAGCGACTTGTTCGCATACGACGACGCACACCGCTCCTTGCCGATGCGACCCTCCGCCCAGCGTCCGTCGTCGATGACGTGGTACGGCTGCATCGAGGCGACCACCGAGAGTTCCTTGAACCGCCGGTAGTCTTGCGGGCGCAGGTGTTGGACGTGCTCGATGGTGAAGCGGCGGTCGCGCGGGCCGTTTTCCTTGGCGACCTGCTCATAAATGTCGAGCAAGACCGCGTTCGCCTGGTCGCCGATCGCGTGGGTCGAGACGGAGAGCCCGGCTCGGTCGGCCTGCTTCACCATCGCCTTCAGCGCGTCGGGTTGGTTCACGAACACGCCGGTGTTCTTCGGCTCGCCCACGTAGGGGTCGTACATCTTGGCCGTGCTCGAGCCGAGCGACCCGTCGACGAAGAACTTGATGCCACCGAGTCGAAGGTAGGCGTTCCCGAAGTTGTCCTCGACCCCCAGGCGGGTCACGTCCTGGCGCCCGCCGCTCGGCCAGTGGAGGTCGAGGCGCGCCGTCATCCGCCCGGCCCGGGCCAGCCGCTGGAGAACGCGGAACAGTTCGCGGTTCCCCGACATGTCTTGCGCGCTGGTGACGCCGTTCTCCGCCAAGGCTCGAAGAGCGGCGAGCGCGATTTCCTGGATCTCCTCCTCGTTCGGCTCGGGAATCAGCCGGTCCACGAGGCTCATGGAGTTGTCCTTCAGGATGCCGGACGGCGTCTTGCCGTCCGCCAGCCGGTAGATGACGCCCCCCGACACCTCTTTCGTCTCGGCCGTGATCCCGGCGAGTTTCAGGGCGGCCGAGTTGGCCAGCGCCATGTGGCCGTCGTACCGGCGGATGAAGACGGGCCGGTCCTTCACGTACTTGTCGACGACGGTCGCGGTCGGCAGAGCCGCGTTGAAGGTGCGGTCGTGGTCCCAGTTGCCGCCCAGGAGCCAGCGGTCGCGCGGGGTTTTCTTGTCAAACTCCTGAAGCCGCCGGCCGAACTCTGCCTCGTCCTTGGCGTCCTTCAAGTCTACCTGACCGAGCTGCTGACCACCGCTGAGGAAGTGGAGGTGACTGTCGTGAAACCCGGGAACGACACGCTTCCCATTCAACCGGATGACCTGCGTTTTGGGGCCGATCAGCGGGGCCAGCTCGGCATCGGTTCCAACGTGCAGGATGCGGTCGTTCCAGACCGCCAGTGATTGAACCTCGGACCGGTCCTTCTCGCCGGTCCAGATCTTCCCGCCCACCAGCACGACATCCGCCTTCACTGGAGAGGGGGGCAAAGGCTGGCCCGGGGCAATGAGTGCCGGCAGCAATGCCACGATCGTGGTCATGAATCCGACCCCCCTCGCGTCAAGAAGCTGGATGGTGCCCTGTTCTATTCGCGGGCAACCCGCCTCACCCCCGCCGGCGCCATTTTCGCCCCATCCCCGCTGGCCGGTCCGTCGCCCCGCCGCTATGGTATCTGTTCCTGGTGTTCCGACGCCGCCGAGGATCACGCGCCGTGGCCGTTCGCATTCGGATGAAGCAGATGGGCCGGACCCACCGGCACTACTACCGCATCGTCGCCATCGACGGCCGCCAGCCGCGCGACGGCCGGGCCATCGAGGAGCTCGGCACCTACGACCCGCACGTCCCTGACGTGGAGAAGTCGGTCAGCCTTCGCCCGAGCCGGATCAAGTACTGGCAGAGCGTCGGGGCCAAGGCGTCGGAGAACGTCGAGGCGATCCTGAAGCGGCACATGGCCCGGTGGGAGACGCTGGAGGCTGAGGCGGCTGCGAAGGCCGAGGCCGCCAAGAACGCCCCGCCGGCCGCTGCCCCCGCGCAGTGACGCCGTGGCCGCCCTGCGGTTCGACGTGCTGACGCTGTTCCCGGCGCTGTTCGAGAGCTACCTCGGCCAGAGCCTCCTCGACGACGCCATCCGCGCCGGGCTCGTCGAGGTCCATCGGTGGAACATCCGGGACTGGACCCAGGACAAGCACCAGAGGGTGGACGACCGTCCGTTCGGCGGCGGCCCCGGGATGGTGCTGATGGCGCAGCCGGTGGTGGACGCGGTCGAGGCGGTCCGGGCGAAGGCCGAGTCGCCCGGCTCGCTCGTGATGCTCACCCCCGCCGGCGAGCGGCTGACGCAGCGAGTGGTCGAGCAACTGGCGAAGGAGCCGCGGATTCTGCTCCTGTGCGGCCGGTACGAGGGGTTCGACGACCGCATCCGCCAAGTGCTCAAACCGCGGGAGATTTCGGTCGGCGACTTCGTGTGCAACGGCGGCGAAGTCCCGGCGATGGTGGTGATCGATTCGGTGATTCGCCTCGTTCCCGGCGTCCTCGGCGACGAGGCGAGTGCCGCCGACGAGAGCCACAGTGAGGACGGGCGGATCGAGTACCCGCAGTACACCCGGCCGCGCGCGTTTCGCGGGCTGGACGTCCCCGAGGTGCTGCTGAGCGGCAACCACGGGGCGGTGGCGAAGTGGCGGGCCGAACAGAGCGCGAAACGCAGCACGTAAAACCAACCGAGTCACACGCCCGGCGGCGCCGGGCCTTTCCGGGTAGGGTCAGGTCATGAACGCTCCCCACATCCGGCTCGTCGAGGAGCCGCAGCTCAAGTCCGACGTGCCCGACTTCCGCGTCGGCGACCGCATCGAGGTCCACCAGAAGTTGCTCGACGGTGCGAAGGAGCGCGTCCAGGTGTTCGAGGGCGACGTGATCGCCCGGCACAACGGCGGCATCCGCGAGACGATGACCGTCCGCCGCACCGTCCAGGGCGAGGGCGTCGAGCGCATCTTCCCGATCCACTCGCCGCGCATCGCCAAGATCGTGGTGAAGAAGGCCGGCAAGGTCCGCCGCGCCAAGCTCTACTACCTCCGCGACCGTGTGGGCAAGGCGACGAAGATCAAGGACGACGTGAAGCGGCAGGCGACGATCGACGCCAACTTGAAGGCCGCCGCCCTCGCCGACGCGAAGGCCGCCCAAGAGGCCGCCGCCCGCGTCTCGACCGAGGGCGGGGTGTCGAAGTCGGCCGCCAAGAAGAAGGCCAAGAAGGAGGCCGAGAAGGCCGCCGCCGCAAAGAAGAAGTAACGGCACGAAGTGGTGCAGCTTAGGCGGGTGAAGGGGTGACGGACGGTTGTCTTTGTCACCCCTTCACCCGCCTACTCATTTACACAGTTCCTGCCACTGTCGGGGAACGCCATGCCCCGCGCATTGGCCGAGCCGCCCCCCGGGTTCGCCCCGCGGCCGTGGTGGCGGCGGTGGTTCGGCCGGCGCAGTGAGCGGGCCGCCGCGAAATACCTTCGCTCGCTCGGCTACCGGCTCGTCGCCGCCAACGTCGCTGATCCCGCAGGCGAGATCGACCTGATCGCCCTCCACGGCGACACGGTAGTGGTTGTCGAGGTCCGCTCGACCGCCGGCGACGACTGGGAACGCACCGCCACCTCGGTGGACCACCGCAAGCAGCAGAAGATCACCGGTGCGGCGGTGCGCTTCCTGGCCCGCCGCCGGCTCCTGGAGGGTGTCGCCGTCCGGTTCGACGTGCTCGTCCTGTGCTGGCCGCCGGAGCAGCGCGAACCCACGATCCGCCACTTCCCTCACGCCTTCGAGGCGACCGGCCGCTTCCAATTCTTCGGGTAGTGTTTGGTGTTTCGACACCACCGACGATCGCCACTGCCTCATAGAACAGGCACGAAACACCAAACACGAAACACCAAACACGATGCACCGCTTCAAGCCCGTCGAAGACCAACTCGCCGTCCTGCTCCGCGGCGCCGCCCACGTCGAGAAGGCGGACGAGCTCCGTAAGAAGCTCGAGCGCAGCCACGCCACCGGCAACCCACTGCGGATCAAGTACGGCATTGACCCGACGGGGTTCGACGTTCACCTCGGCCACACCGTCCCGCTGCGGAAGCTGCGGCAGTTCCAGGAACTCGGCCACACCGCGGTGCTCATCATCGGCACCGCCACCGCCGCCGTCGGCGACCCGAGCGGCCGCGACTCGTCGCGCGTCGGGCTTACCACGGAACAGATCGATGCCAACGCCAAGACGTACCTGGAGCAGATCGCCAAGGTGGTGGACGTGTCGAAGGCGGAGGTGCGGCCGAACGGCGAGTGGTTCAACAAGTTCGGGTTCGCGGACATGCTCAAGCTGCTCGGCAGCACGACGGTGCAGCGGATGCTGGAGCGCGACGACTTCACCAACCGCATCAAGGCCGGCACCGGCATCTACCTGCACGAGTGCCTGTACCCGCTGATGCAGGGGTGGGACAGCGTGGAGATCCGCGCCGATGTGGAACTCGGCGGGACGGAGCAGTTGTACAACCTGATGGTCGGCCGCGACCTCCAGCGCGGCGCCGGGCAGGAGCCGCAGGTGTGCCTGACGATGCCGATCCTCCGCGGCACCGACGGCAAGAAGAAGATGGGCAAGTCGGTGGGGAACTACATCGCCCTGAACGAGACGGCGGCGGACCACTTCGGCAAGACGATGAGCATCCCCGACGACCTGATGCGGGAGTGGTTCACACTCCTCTCGGACCGCCCGTCGGGCGAGATCGACGCGCTGCTCGCCGGCAAGCCGAACGAGGCAAAGAAGGCGCTGGGGGCCGAGATCGTGCGGCAGTACCACGGCCTCGCCGCGGTCGACGCGGTGCTGGCCGATTGGAAGAAACAGCGCGAGGATCGCACGGGCGACCCGGACAACATGCCCGAGTTCACCGTCCCCGCCGCGGACGTCGTGGACGGTGCGGTGGCGGCGATCAAGCTGATCGTGCTCGCCGGCTTTGAGGACAGCAACAGCAAGGCGCGGCGTAAGATCGAAGAGGGGGCGTTCAACTACGGCCCGGACCGCACCAAGCCCGCCGACTCGAAGGCAACCGGGCCGGTGGCTGACGGCCTCGTCGTCCGCTTGGGCCGCAAGGTCGCACGGCTGCGGCTGGGGTGAACACGGTCAGCCGTCGAGCCAGTTCTCGAAGCGGAGACCAGGAATCTGGCCGAAGTGTTGTCGGTTCGCGGTAAGCAGCAATGCCGAATTGACGACGGTGATAGCCGCGATTTTGCGGTCTTGGGTGCCGATCCGGATGCGCGAGTAGGATGCGAATTGGTCGGCCGCGGCCTGATCGAACAAGACGATTGCGAACCCGCCGAAGAAGTCGAACAGTTGGGCGAGTTCGCGGTAAGGGCCGATCTGTCGCTGGGGTAACCGTTCCTTGGCGATGCTGGACAGCCACCCTTTCATGGTCTCTTCGACATTCACCACGGTCGTGCCGACGGGACCGTCGGCGGTTGCGGCCTCCAATCGGCCGCGGAGGCGTTCGGTCCGGACGGCCCCGCGGAAGCGGAGCATTGACAGGTGGTCGGTGTCGAGGAGGATCATTCCCCGTCACCGGCCAGTGCGGCCTGCCGGTCGGCCTCCCGGGCGGCTTCCATTTCCGCAGTCATCCGCCGGGAGAACTCCGTCTCTTCCGAGATCCCGACGACGCTCTGCCAGGGTCGGCGGGCAGGTATGACGCTACCCGACATGGCATCAACCCGCGCTTCGAGTGCGGCGACGCGGGCGGCGAGCGATTCGAGCGTGACTTCGGGCATGGTACGTCTCCGTGGCGGTGGCGCTATTCTACCCGGAGTGGATGTCGATCGAAGGGCGGCCGACTCCGGGTGTGGGCGTTATCCCACGAACACGCCGCCGGGGAGCGTCGCACCGAACGGGTCGAGGTCCTGGAACGTCGCCGGCTCGCCGGCCGTCGTGAAGTTCTTCCCGAGGTAGACCCGCACCCGCGACGCCACGTCCTCGCCACTCCCGACCGCTAGCTCCGCCTTGTTGTCGCCGTCGGCGTCGGTCGCCGCCACCCGCACGCCGCCGCGGTCGCTGCTGTTCCCGGCGACGAAAAAGTTGGCGACCGGTGCCGCCTGCGCCCCGGCCACGTCCCCCGCCGCCACCAGCGCCCCGCTCAGGACGAACACGCGCGGGGCGCCGCCCGGGCCGCCGCCGAACATCAGGTCCGCGAACCCGTCGCCGTTCACGTCGCCGATCGACACGAACACCCCGTTCCGCAGCGTTACCGCGTCGGAACCCGGGAAGGCGAAGAAGTCGCTCACCAGCCGCGTCGGCGTGGTGAGGAGCGTCTTCCCGTCGAACAGGGCCGTCCGCGGTCCGCCGAGGAACCCGGCCGCCACCGCCAGGTCGTTCACCCCGTCGTTGTTCACGTCGCCGAGTGCCGCCCGCGCGCCGCCGCGGAAGTTCACGTCGTCGATGCCGAGGAAGTTCGCCAGCGTCGTGGTCGTGCCGTCCGCGTTACGGCGGAAGATGCTAACCCGGGGGCCGCCGCCCTGGTCCGGCGTTACCACGAACTCGGCGACCCCGTCGCCGTTCACGTCCGCGGCGGCGACGAACCCGCCGCCGGTGAAGTTGCCGCCGAACGGGTCGAACGGTTGCACCAACAGGGTGCTGTTGTCGGCTCCGCTGATCACCGCGACGCGGATCGGCGTGCCCGGCCCGGTCACGATCACGGTGTCGGGAATGAAGTCCCCATTCACGTCGGCGACCGCGGTGCGGACGTTCCCGCTGGTGAACCCGGCGATGGCGGGGACCGCGGCCGGCGTCGTGTTGTACTGTCCGGTGGTGAAGACCGGCGTGAACGACTGGGCCGTGCCGTTCGTCTGCCCGCTCACCCCGAGCCGCTGCCCCTTTTCCACCGTGCCGATCAGCCGGGACACGAACCCGTCCACCCCGCCGTTAGTCGTCCCGGCGACGACGATTCGGCCGTCGGCGAGGAGGTCGATGCCGTTGCCGGACTCCAGGCCGTTGACGTTGATCACGGCCTTGCCGGTGCCGTTGAAGGACGGGTCGAAGGCGCCGTTAGTCTGGCTCAGCCGGGCGACCACGGCGTCGGCGTCGTTGGTGCCGACGAAGAGGAGGTTCCCGTCAGTCTGGATCGCCATGTCATTGATCGTGTCGGCGACACCGCCGAAGTCGACGGTCGCCTTCCCACCGGTGCCGAACGCCGCGTCGAGCGCGCCCGCGGCCGGGGTCAGACGGGCCACAGCGGCGTCGAAGTTCCCGGGTGCGTTGACGTTGCTGGACCCGGCGACGACGATGTTGCCGTTCGCCTGGACCGCCACCGTGTTGGCGCGGTCGGCCGAGGCCGCGCCGAAGTTGATAGTGACCTTCCCGGCGTTGCCGAACCCCATGTCCAACATCCCGTTCGTCGGGTCGTGCCGGCTGACCGCGAAGTCCGTCCCGTTGGCCGGGACGGCGTTGGTGGTCCCCGCGAAGATCAGCTTGCCGTCGGCCTGGATGTCGATGACGGTGCCGGTGTCGGTGGTGCCGCCGTAGTCGACGAACAGCTTCCCGTTGTTGCCGAACGTGCCGAGCGGTGTCCCCGTCGGGGTGAAGGCGACCGCGACGGCGGTGGTGGTGAGTAGCCCGTCCTGGGCGGTGCCGATGAGATAGATGTTGCCGTTGCCCGCGACGGCGACCCCGTTGGCCGTGTCGTTGTTTTGGCCGCCGGCGGCGAAGTCGAGGGTCGCCTTCCCGCCGGTGCCGAACGTGCCGTCGAGCGTGCCGTCGGTGTTCAGCCGGGCGATGCCGAAGTCGAGCCCGTTGGCGCCACCGGCCGTCACGCTCCCCACCACGACGATCTTCCCGTCGGCCTGGATCGCCACGTCGTTGGCGGCGTCGGCCGCGCCGAGGAAGTCGATCTTCTGAACGCCGGTGCCGTTGAACGTCGTGTCCGGGGTGCCGTTCGCGTTGAACCGGACAATGAGGAAGTCGCCGCCGTTGGACCCGACGACGACGACCTTGCCGTCGGCCTGGGTCGCGACGGCCGTGTACGGCCCAGTGGGGGCGACGAACGTGCCGGCGGTGGCGAACGACGGGTCGAGGCCGCCGACGAGAGCCGGCACCTCGCGCGCCTCGAGTTCTTCGAGCTGGACCCGTACCCTTACCCCCGCCGTGACCCGAATGGTATCGCCGCTCATGCTGTCGCCCCGTTGAGTGGTGGAGAACTCGGCGCTGGCGTTGGGCAAACGCTGACCGGTGCGGTGGGATGCTGATCCCCGCCGAACCCCGTCACAACTGCGAAACAGGAATCCCCCGGCACAGCCCTTCTGCCGCGTCTGCAAAAGTCAGACAGTACGCCGGCAGCACCGGCGTTTGTCACAACTGCATAATCCGCAGCACTGAGTCGTCCGGCCACGAATCTCGAGACTGCTAGGTTCCGCACGGATTTCGCGCGACTGGCACGAGGACTGCTTATTCATTGGTGGGCGGGGCATGAGCAAGTGGATCGAATGGGCGACGATCCACTGCCGTGCCCCGCCTTTTTCGTTTTTAGCGACGCACTTCGACCGTACATTTCTCGACGAATCCCAGCATTATCAAGGAATTGCAGCCGCGTGTTGCGGTGGTTCCGGTGTGCAACCCACCGGGCAGAATGGATTATCCATGACCATCTGGCATGTATCTGTTTGGGAAGATCGCTGCTGGATTTTGGGAACTGTACTTCCCAGGTGACTTCCGAAGCATACACGTCGGCACCGATTTCCGAAAAGCAAGTCCCGCGTGATCGCGCCAGACGGTCACTTCGCGCGAGACAGCGTTTCCGGGCGGCGTTATGCTGTCGTGACCTCCACTGCCCCCCGCACCGGGAGTTGTTCATGGTCCGCCCGCTCCTCCGCGTGGCCGTCTTCGCGGCGGCGATTGTCGGCTGGTTCACGAGTACTGCGGCTCGTTCGCAGCCGCCGGCTGGTGCCCCCGCGCCGAAGACGCCGTACCGCGCGGTGCTCGACAGCCTCCGCGCCCGCTGCATCGGCCCGGCGAATATGGGTGGGCGGGTGACCGACCTCGCGGTCGTCGAGAGCAGCCCGGACACGTTCTACGTCGCCGCGGCCGGCGGCGGGGTGTGGAAGACGACCGACGGTGGGGAGACACTGGTGTCGGTCTTCGACGACCAGCCGACGCAGTGTGTCGGCGCGGTGGCGGTGTGCCAGGGGAAGCCGGAGGTGGTGTACGCCGGCACCGGCGAGGCGAACCCGCGGAATAGCGTGTCGTGGGGGAAGGGGGTCTACCGGAGCACCGACGGCGGGAAGACGTGGAAGGCGTGCGGGTTGGCGAACACGCACCACATCGGTCGGGTCGTCGTGCACCCGACCGATCCGGACACCGCCTACGTCGCCGCCGTCGGGCACTTCTGGGGGCCGAACCCCGAGCGCGGTCTGTACAAGACGACCGACGGCGGGAAGACGTGGGAGCACAGCCTGAAGGTCGATGACAACACCGGTGTGATCGACGCGGCGATGGACCCGGCCGACCCGAAGACGCTGTACGCCGCGGCGTGGGGCGTGCGCCGGGATGCGTTCAGCGGCGGCAACCCGGCGAAGCAGACGAGCCCGACGGGCGGACTGTTCAAGTCCACCGACGCCGGCAAGACGTGGGACCAGATGACCGGCGGCCTCCCCGAGCGCGCCTACGGCCGGTGCGGCATCAGCGTGTCGCGCAAAGACCCGAACGTGGTGTACGCCGTGGTTCAGACCGACAAGACGAAAGCCCTCACGAACACCGGACAGGTGGCGAAGGAGGGCGGCCCGGCGGACGACGGCGGCGTCTTCCGCTCGGCGGACAAGGGGAAGACGTGGGAGGTGCTGAACCAGCTCGTCCCGCGCGCGTTCTACTACGGGCAGATCCGCACCGACCCGACCGACCTCATGCGGGTCTACGTCCTCGGCACCGGGTTCCACCTGTCGACCGACGGCGGGAAGAACTTCCACACCGCGGCGGCGGTCGGCGCCCACAGCGACATGCACGCTCTGTGGGTGAACCCGAAGGACGCGAACCACCTCATCCTCGGCACCGACGGCGGGCTGTACGTGTCGAAGAACCAGGGGAAGAACTGGGCGATGAAGCGCGGGCTGGTCATCAGCCAGTTCTACGGCGTCGCGGTGGACACCCGCACCCCGTACCGCGTCTACGGCGGCCTCCAGGACAACGGCAGTTGGAGCGGCCCGGTCGCCACGCCGTTCCCGGACGGCATCACCCCCGCCGACTGGAAGCGGTTCGGCGGCGCCGACGGGTTCCAGGTGGCGGTGGACCGCGACGACCCGGACACCCTCTACTACGAGATTCAGTTCGGCGGGCTGAACCGGGTGAACCTGAAGGCCGGGAAGGGGGACACGCACAAGAAGATCCGCCCCGGACCGGTGTCGGATCGGCCGATGCCCGGCCAACCGCCCCAGGCCGCCGGGCCGAATCGGTTCAACTGGAACGCCCCGTTCTTCTTGTCGCCGCACGACACGAAGGTCATCTACTTCGGCAGCCAGTACGTGTGGCGGTCGTCGAACCGCGGCGACACGTGGACGAAGATGAGCCCCGACCTGAGCCGCGTGAAGGGCGGGGCCGTGAACGGGCGGACGATCCTGTCGCTGGCCGAGTCGCCGGTGAAGGGACTGATGCTGTGGGCCGGCACCGACGACGGCAACATTTGGGTCAGCAAGGTGATGCGCGGGACGTGGACGGAGGTCGGCAAGAACATCGAGGACATCCCGGCCGAGCGGGCGATCTCCAAGATCGAGTGCGATCACACCGACAAGGACACCGCTTATGTCGCCATCGACCGGCACCGCAATAACGACATGAGCCCGTACATCGTGAAGACGACGGACGCCGGCCAGTCGTGGGAGCTCATCTCGAAGGGGCTGCCGCCCGGCGCCGTGGTCGGCGTGGTGCGGCAGTCGTCGAAGAACCCGAAGCTGTTGTTCGCCGGCACCGAGCTCGGGCTGTATGCGACGCCGGACGGCGGCCAGACGTGGCACCACCTGAACAAGACCGGCCTGCCGGCGAACGTGCGGATCGACGACTTGGTGATCCACCCGCGCGAGCGCGAGCTGGTGATCGGCACGCACGGCCGCGGCATCTGGGTGATGGACATTGCCCCGCTGGAGCAGTTGACGGAGGAGGTGTTGGCGTCGCCGGTCCACCTGTTCGACGTGAAGCCGACGGTCGAGCTGAAGGAGCGACCGCGCCCGGCCCCGGCGAAGGGCGCGGAGCAGGCCGGCAAGGCATTCGTCGACGCCAATCCGCCCGCCGGCGTGCCGGTGTCGTTCTACGTCGGCAAGGCGAATCAGAAGGCCGACGTGTCGCTTGTCGGCGCGGACGGGAAGACGGTGGGAACGAAGTCGATCGCCGCGCCGACGGTCGGCGTGTACACGACCGCCATCCCGGCGCCGCCCGGCGAGTACACCGTCACGCTCAAGGCTGGGACGGTGACGCGGACAGGCAAGGCGCTCGTGAGTAAGGAGGGCGAGGTCGCTGCGGAGCAAGAGTGAGCATCGTCATGCCTTTCGCCGGCACTGTGTTTGGCTCGTGAGGCGGACCCCTTCGGTCGGCCTCACGAGTCGTCACGGACGCAGGGGATCGATCCGAGGGCGTCATGCGCGCGTCGATCGTAGCGGTGATCGTGGCGGTCGGGATGGTCGGCGGCCAACCGGTCGATCCCGACTCAGCGAAGATAACCGTCATCCAACCCAAGATGCGGTTGTGGCAGGCCACCCTGACCCCCGACGGGAAGAGGGTGGTCGCGGTCACCGGAGATGAACGGACGCTCCGGGTGTGGGACACAGCTACCGGGCAGTCCCGGATCTGGGAGCAAGGGGCGACCGGCGCCGGGTCCGTGGTCTTTGCCCCGGACGGGACCGTGTTCGTCGGCCGCCGGGACGGGACGGTGAGCCGCCACAACCTCGCCACCGGGAAAGAACTAGCCCGCGCCGCGGTCGGCGAGAAGGGGAACGAGGGGATGTCGTTCTTTCCGCTCGCCGCGGGCACCTACGGGGCTCCGACGTTCGACCTCCACCCGGACGGCACGCTGCTCGCGCTGGACAACCCGAACACGCTGTCCGTCACCCTCGTCCGTTGGCCGGCGGGTGGGGTCGCCGCCCGTCTCCGAAACGAGCCGTTGGCCGGCGAGATGTGGGCGGCGCCAGTGCGATTCGGTCCCGGCGGAAAGACTCTCTATTGCCTGTGCGAGGGCGACGCCCGCGGGTTCGTCGCGGTTTGGGACGTGGCGACCGGGAAGCAGACACGTGCGCTGGTCCCCCCGCGGCCCGTCAGCGAGATGACAGTGTCCCACGACGGCCGGTGGGTCGGCGTGGTGGGCGGGTTCAACCGCACGGTGACCATCTGGGACGCCGCGGCGGACTTCAAGCAGGTCGACCTGCCGCACCCGGGCGACAATTGTCACGCGGTCGCGTTCAGCCGGGACGGCGCCCGGGCGGCAGCCGTGAGTACCTATAGCATGGGGCGCAAGGGGGCGAGGGCCACCGTGTGGGATCTGGCGACCCGCCGTCCGATCCGGTCGTGGGTAGTGTCCGACGACTACTACCACGCTGGCATCGCGTTCTTTTCCCACGACGGCCGAACGCTCTACACCGGCGGGCAACTAGTGGGGCTGCACGCCTGGCGCCTGTCCGCTCCCGGGGGGTGACCTCTCGGCAAGGCGAACCAGAAGGCCGACGTGACGCTCGTCGGTGCGGATGGGAAGACGGTAGAGGAGAAGTCGATCGCCGCACCTTCGGTCGGCGTGTACACGACCGCGATCCCGGCGCCGCCCGGCGAGTACACCATCATGCTCAACGCCGGGGCGGTGACACGAACCAGCAGGGCGCTGATGAGCACGGAGGGCGAGGTCGTCGCCGAGCAGGAGTGAGCGTGTGACCGGAGGCTCGTGGTCCGTGCGCGGTCGATGTCAGGTGTGAACCCCGTCGTGGCGAACGGCGGGCGTTCGCCCCACCCGCTTCCCGTTTGACGCCGTCCGGTCGATCCATTCGCAGGTCGGTCCGAATCTTCGGAGCCCAGGTCTCGCAGACCCGACCTGCCGATTCGTCTACCGGCTGGTGTTGTGGCTGGGGTAACGATCATTCGGAGCGCCGGTGGTTCACCACGTCGGGTCTTGATTTGGTGGACGCCCGTTTCCTATACTTTGGCGAGGTGTCGGGTGTGGCCCCACCGACTCTGCCCGCGGCCCGGACCGCGGCAGCGATCTTCGGATACTGGCGCATCACACCCGGACCGTGACGTTTCTCCAGTCCGTTAGCCGCGCGGTCCATGCACTGTTATGGTGCGACCGCGGGGGCGGTCGTCCGGGCGACCGAGCAGGGGTAACCCTGCAACCCCCACGGCACGAGCGGCCTGACTGGAGCACTGCGCCGGAACCTGATACCTCAACCACCGGCGGCCGCCGGTCCGCGTAGCGATGCGCGGCCGACGGCCGCCGCGTGGGCGTTTCGGACACGCGGTCGAGGCTGGGTGGTGGACGAACGGCTGTAACATGACCGAAAAATGTCACGCCTCGAGCGCGAAATGGCAGGTCGATTTGGACGAAAGATCAAGTTGTGTCTGGTTTTAGATGAGAATCTGTCGTCCGCGACGACATGAAACCCGGTCACAAAATGTCACGTTTCTAACTTGGATCAGACCGAGAGCGGGAATCCGAGGCCGTTCCAGTAATGTCGCCGTTTGGCTGCGGCTGGACGGCGACACGGCATCACAACTGGGAGTGCGGCGCATGAAAGGCTGCATCGTCAGTCCCCGGCCAGCACGCCGCCTGCCGTTGTCCGCCGCTGACGTCTCCGGTAGCCTCAACGTATGGTCTCGCCTGCCGCCGGGGGTCGCTCGACCCCGGTCTCGTCCCGGAGTTCCGCAATGACCCCGCCGGCCCGGCTCGCCGCCGCCGCATTCCTGTTTACCACCGCGCTCGTCGCCACCGCCGTCCCGCCCGACCAGATTGACGGCCTCGTCACGGCGCCCGGGAAGGGCTCGGCGGAAGAAGCTCTGCTGCCCGTGCAACTGGAGAAGGGGTTGAAGGTCGGCGTGTGGGCGGCAGAGCCGTTGATGATGAACCCGGTGTCGTTCGCGTTCGACGAACAGGGCCGTGCCTACGTCGCCGAGACGACGCGGTTCAACAAGGGCGTGCCCGACACCCGCAGCCACATGCACTGGCTCGATGAGGATCTCGCCAACCGCAGCACCGCCGACCTGCTGGCGATGTACAAGAAGCACAAATACCAGGGCTTCGAGAAGTACTCCGACCAACTGCGGGTCGTCTGGGACTCGACGGGGAAGGGGAGGGCGGACAAGAGCGAGATCTTCTCCGGCGGCTACAACCGCCCGCAGGACGGCCTCGCCGCCGGTGTACTCGCGCGCCGGGGCAGCGTGTACTTCGCATGCATCCCCGACCTGTACCGCCTCAAGGACACGAAGGGCACCAACACTGCCGACGTGAAGGAGTCGCTGTTCACCGGCTTCGGCCCGACGGTGCAGTTCATCGGCCACGACCTGCACGGCCTGCGCATGGGGCCAGACGGACGACTGTACTTCAGCGTCGGCGACCGCGGGTTCGTCGTCACCACGAAGGAGGGGAAGGAACTCCGCTACCCGAACACCGGGGCTGTGCTCCGCTGCGAGCCGGACGGGTCGAAGCTCGAAGTCGTTCACATGGGGCTGCGGAACCCGCAGGAGATCGCGTTCGACGATCTCGGCAACCTGTTCACTTACGACAACAACTCGGACAGCGGCGACCGGGCGCGCTGGGTCTATATCGTCGAGGGTGGCGATATCGGGTGGCGCGGCGGCTACCAGTACGGCACGCTGTACCACCCGCCGGGCACGATCCCGAGTGTGAACCGCGGGCCGTGGAACGTCGAGAAAATCTGGCACGCCTCCGGGTCGAACAACGGCGGCTCGAAGTACGACGGCGAGCCGCCGGCCTACGTGGTGCCGCCGCTCGCCCACATCGGCAACGGCCCGGCCGGGATGACGCACTACCCCGGCATTGGGCTCAACGAGAAGTACCGCGACCACTTCTTCGCCTGCGACTTCACCTCCAGCGCGAACAACAGCGTGATCTGGAGCGTGGCTGTGAAGCAGAAGGGCGCCGGGTTCGAACTGGCGAAGAACGAGAAGTTTGTTCAAGGGATGGTGCCGACCGACTGCGAGTTCGGGCCGGACGGCGCGTTCTACTGGGCCGACTGGACGGGCGGCTGGAACCCGCCGAACAAGGGGCGCCTCTACCGCGTCACCGACCCCGAGGCGATGAAGAACCCCGCCGTCGCCGAGGCGAAGGCGATCCTCGCCGCCGGGTTCGAGAAGCGCGACACGGCCGAGCTAGTGAAGCTGCTCGGTCACCCACACCAACAGGTGCGCACCGAGGCCGGGATCGAACTCGGCGGGCGGTCCGGCACGGCGCCGGCACTCGCCGAGGCCGCGGCCAAGTCGCCCAACGCGCTCGCCCGCTTTCACGCGATCTGTGCGCTCGGGATCATCGCCCGCCGCTCGGCCGACGCGACCGAGCCGCTCCTCAAGCTGACGCAACACGCCGACGCCGAGGTGCAGGCGCAGGCGTGCAAGGCGCTCGGCGGCGCGAACGTGTCCGACGCCGCCCGCGAGGCGCTCGGGAAGCTCGTCGCCGACGCAGCCCAGCCGCCGCGCGTCCGCGCGTTCGCCGCGATCGCATACGGAAACCACTCCGCGGCCGACGCCGCGGCCGACGCCCGCGCGGCGCAACCGCTCCTCGCGCTGCTGAAGACGAACGACAACTCCGATCCGGTGCTCCGCAACGCCGCCGTCACCGGGCTCGTGGCGATGAGCCGCAACCCGAGCCTGGCATTCCAGGCGTGGCGCGTCGCCGGCGACAACCACCCCGCGATCAAACTCGGCGTCGTCCTCGCGCTGCGTCGCACGAAGGCGCCCTACCTCACCGAGTTCCTCGCCGACGCCGACCCGAAGGTCGCCGCCGAGGCCGCTCGCGCCATCTACGACGAGCGCGTTCCGGACGCCGGCGCGGGGCTGGCCTCGCTCGCTGAGTTCGGGTCGAAGGCTGACCCGATTGCCTACCGCTCGCTCGCCGCCAACTATGTCATCGGCACCGCCCAGACCGCCAGCCGCGTGGCGCGGTTCGCGGCCCGGTCGAGCGAACCGGACCACCAGCGTATCTTCGCACTGAAGCTCCTCGCCGACTGGGCTAAGCCCCCGCGCCGCGACCCGATCACCGGGCTGACGCACGACCTCCCCGAGCGCGACCCGACGATCGCGGCCGCGGCGCTGCGGCCGGTACTCGCCGGCGCGTTCGCCGGGTCCGATGCGGTCCGCGCCGAGGCGGCGCAGGTGTCGGCGAAGCTCGGCATCCAGGAGGTCGGCCCGCTCCTCACCGCCGCCGTCCGCGACACGAGGTCGCAGCCCGCCGACCGGGCCGACGCGCTCGCGGCGCTGGTCGCGGTGAAGGCGCCGAACCTTGCCGAGATGACCGCCTTCGCGCTGAAGTCGCCCGAGCCGCGGCTCCGTGCCGCCGGCCTCACCGCGAAGGCCAAGGCTGACCCCGCGGGTGTGCTCGGCGACATCCCGGCGCTCGTCCGCGACGCGAAGACCAGCGTGGCCGAGAAGCAGGCGGCGTTGGCGATCCTCGGTAAGGCCGGTGAGTCCGCCGAGGGCGACAAGCTTCTCGCGGAACTGCTAGCGACCGCGACCGACGGCAAAGCGCAGCCGGACCTGCTGCTCGACATGCTCGAAGCCGCCGACGCGCGGGCGATGTCGAAAACAAAGCTCCACGCCGCGCTGGGCAAGGACGCCGCCGTCTACCGCGACGCCGCGAAAAAGTCGGCGGACAAACTCGCGCCGTGGGCCGAGGCGCTGGTCGGCGGCGATGCCGCGAAGGGGCGGAGTGTGTTCCTGAACAACAACGCCGTTTACTGCCAGCGCTGCCACCAGCTCGACGGCCAGGGCGGCGAGGTCGGCCCGCCGCTCAACGGCATCGCCGCCCAGCCCGGCAAGGACCGCCGCTACCTGCTCGAAGCGATCGTCCAGCCGTCGGCGCAGATCGCCAAGGGCTACGAGACGGCCGTCGTCACGCTCGCCGACGGGCGCGTGGTGAGTGGCGTGGTGAAGGAGGACACGAAGCAGCAACTCCGGCTGGTGACGCCCGAGAACCGCGAACTGGTGATCCCGGCGGACGAGATCGAGGGTCGCCGCACCGGCCCGTCGGCGATGCCCGACGACCTCCACCCGAAGCTGACGCGCCGCGAACTCCGCGACCTCGTCGAGTTCCTGAACAGCCTCCGCGAGCCGCTGCCGAAGGGAGGTCGCTGATGAGCGTGCTGATTACCGACCCGGACCTCGCGGCCGACGTGATGAAGACCCGGGCAGAGACCGACGCCGACCGTTACACCGAAGTCTGGGACGGAGTCGTCGTCATGCCCGCCGTGCCGAACAACGAGCACCAAAGCTTGGTGATGCGGCTCGGGGCGGCGTTCGCGGTCGTCGTGGATTGGGATGCAGGCGACAGCGTGCAGCCGGGGGCGAACGTCAGTGACCGGGAGGACGGTTGGAAGCAGAACTACCGCTGTCCTGATGTGGTGGTCGCGCTCGCCGGCGGTCGCGCGAAGGACTGTGGTACGCACTGGTGTGGCGGTCCCGACCTTGTCGTCGAGATCGAGAGCCCTGGTCAGGACGCCCGCGACAAACTCGACTTCTACGCCGCCGTTGACTGCCGCGAGGTGCTGTTGATCGGCCGCGACCCGTGGGCACTGGAACTGTGCCGGTTGGGCGGGGGCGGCTAAACGACGGTCGGTCGGGTCGAGTCCGTCGGTGATGCCGCGCTGGCGAGTGCGGTGTTGGCACTGACGTTCGCGTTCGGCCCGGGGAAGACGTGCCCGGCGATCGCCATTGTCCACCCGGCGACCGGGCGGACGTGGACGGCGTGAGCGTCACGCGCTCCGCAGCGTGAGGAGCGTCAGCTCGGGCGGGCTGCGGAAGCGCATCGGCGCCGACACCGTCCCGAGCCCGCGCGACACGTACACCGTCGTCGCCGGCGCCTGCACCAGGCCCTTCAGGTACTTCTGCCCGTACCGGCTCGGCACGATCGGCGCGCCGAAGCCGGGCACGTACAACTGCCCGCCGTGCGTGTGGCCGCTCAGCACCAGGCCGACGCGCGAGTCGCGCAGCTTTTCGGCGAAGTCCGGGTTGTGGCTCACCACCACGCAGGCGTCGTCGGGCCGGGCGTCGCCCAGCGCCGACTCCACGACCGTCTTCCCGCACCACAGGTCGTCCACGCCGGCGAGCCGCACGCGGTGGCTGCCGCGCTCGAGCCACACACCGGCGTTCGTGAGTTCCATGATCCGCGACGAGCGGAATCCGGCGTGCGACTCGGCGATGCCGTGCCAGTAGTCGTGGTTCCCGAGTACCCCGTACACGCCGAGCGGTGCCTTCAGCCCGGTTAGCACCTCGAAGCACGGCCCGATGTACTTCGCCTCCGCCGACGAGTAGTCCCCGCCGAGTACCACCACGTCCGGTTGCAGCGACAGCGTGGTGCGCACGACGGCGGCGATCTGTTCGAGGTCGACGTAGGGGCCGTGGTGGAGGTCCGCGAGGAACGCAACGCGGAGTCCGTCGAACGCCTTCGGCAGCCGCAGAACCGCGACCTCCGGCCGCTCGACTTGCACGTCGGCGGCCTCGTAAAGGCCGTAGCCGGCACCGAGGACCGGTCCGACGGTGCCGGCGGCGAGGGCAGATTTGAGGAACGATCGGCGGTCCATCGGCGGCGCTCGCTGGGGATGCAGAACGTCTCCCCCAGGATACGCACACGGTGGGCCGCGACACTAGATCAGGACTGCCAGACGTGCAAGGATTTCTTGAGTTTTCCCGCTGAAATCTTCGCGCCGAGTCAGAACAGCGATCACAACCGGCAACATCGTGCATCGGCGTCCTCGCCAACGGCGACCGCCCGGCGTGAGCCAGCCGGTCGCCTAGCAGCCGCCCCATCACTCGTCGTACTTCAGCAGGAACTTCGGGTTGATGACCTTGAAGCTCAGCCGCCCGCCGAGGTCCGGGTCGTATTCTTCGACAGCCGGCCGCAGCACCACGCCCTCGCGCTGCACCGCCGGGTTCAGCACACTCGTCCCCTCCGCGACGCTACGAGTTGATCGACGGTGTGGTCGAGCGCGAGCGCGCCAAGCTGTGGCACCGGCGACAGCCCGACGGCCGCGAGCGCGCCCAGCACGGCGGCGTGGTCGACGAGCCGGCTCGCGTCGAGATCGAGCACGCTGAACACCCGCAGCATCACCTCCTTCAGCGCGTACTTGTTCTTCTGCACGCCCGGGCCGATCACCTCGGCCTGGACCGCCACGTCCGCCCCGAGCCGGTCGCGCAGGGCGCGCAGCCGGTCGTCGAGCGTCAGCACCCGGGCCAACCGGACGAACCCGTTCGTCTCGTCCGTCTCGTCGAGCCACAGGTTCCGGCTGCACACGCCGAACTCGCCGGCCCGCCGGAACGCGGTGAACGACGTGTCGTCCAGCTTCTCGGTGACGACGAACGACCGGCCGCGGTGCCGCGCGGGGACCGCTTCGAGCACCTGCACCCGCGTCTCGTCGGTCTTCGACAGGAACCCGGGGAACGGCCCCTTCACCCGCCCGGCGAGCCCCGCCGGTGCCGGCGGCTCCCACTTCCGCACGCCGAGCGCGGCGGTCACGTCGGCCCCGTCGTCGGCCGGCGTACCGGGCGGGAGGATCGACACAATGGGAAGCAAATCCCCTGCGACACCTGCCCGCGGAGGCGGACGGTCTTGATGCGGAACCCGGCCGGCGTGGCGTCGCCGGTGACGGGGTCGGTCTGCGCCGGCTTGAAGGAACTCGCTTTTAAGAACTCGAACTCGGGCCGCTCGGGGAGGAGCGAGTCGATCTCGCAGTACACGACGCGGTCGCCGGGCCGGTACTCGCCCTTCTTGCCGACGACCCACCACCCGAGGACGCGGACGCGCTCGATGGCGTCGGCATTCGGGATCGGCTCGACTGCGTTGACGGTCTGGATGCTGGCGAGCTTCCGCACGGCTTCCTCCTGACCGGGTACGAGGAAGGAGCGGGCGGCGGGGCGGCGGGGCGGCGGGTTCATCACATTCTTGCCGCGCAATCGCTCTGAAGGCTACCTCGCCTGGATTGCAAACAGAACCGACTTCCCCAATCGCGGCTCGTCTTGCGACGTAAACCGCTGCCGACTGGTTACGAAATAGGACCGCCCGTCGAAGGCCGGTGAGCAATAGAGTTCCGAGTTCGCTTCCGGTCGGATCTTCCACCGGAGCTCGCCGGTTTCCTGGGCGATGCCGTACACGTGCCCCTCGCCGGGAGCGATGCAGACCACCCCGTTGCTAGGCTCTGTCTGCTGACTCCGTTCGGGCGGCAAGAGCCCGGAGGTAGCGGCGGATCATCGCCAGGTGGACCATCCCGAGGTACTGGACGGCGAGCTTGTCG